>Ga0209589_1001867_pt1 | contig 35588 bp, 15 predicted proteins | sample CowpeawhiteBW_FD_187525 | JGI IMG/M metagenome (GOLD analysis project Ga0209589, IMG submission 187525) | Root nodule microbial communities of legume samples collected from California USA - Cow pea white BW (SPAdes) (version 2) | ecosystem: Host-associated > Plants > Roots > Nodule | place: USA...
GCACTCCGTCTGCCAGCTTTCTAATAAACCTAACGGAGTTAAAAAATGAGGACGAATTTCATGCGTTTCAGAACGTGAGGGACTTAAATAGCGCATCTTTTGAATGAGGGACGAAAACCAAAAATGGTCGATACTTGAGGGACCAAAAACATAATTAACCCTTTATATTATAATGCATATGTTAGTTTATATAATATAATAAGAAATCAAATCATAGGAGTTTCATTTTAAGTATGTTTAAATTTAAATAATTTTAAACTTCCATAACTGATAATATTTTATTTAGTTTTTGAATCTATTTTGTGTTTATCATAAATATATTAAAGAAAGAAAAATATAATAATTAATTAACAAAAGTAATTGATGTTACATTATACTTGTGTATAAATATGACTTTTACGTAACATTGTTGAATCACTTCAAAAGGTAGAAAAACAAAGATAAATTTGCATAAACCAACACCATGACCAAGTTGCAAAACATTGTGCTTGTTATGTTGGCTTTGTTTGTTCTTTTCAACCAAACTTATGGTAAAATTATTATTTATTATCTCGATTTTTATCTTTTTATTTTATTTTTTTCAAAATTCTTCATTCTCGTTGCCATTGATTCAATAAATATGAATGTTGATAATTTGAAATAAAATTTTGATGTTTGTGTGATGTTGTCATGAATAGGAGAATGGAAATTTTGCTCAAAATCGATGAATTTTGATGGACAATGTCCATTGGGAACATCAGGAAGAAGCTGTTTTGAAGAATTTCTTGCAAGATTAGGAGCAAGTGCCACACCTATGAATTGCACGTGTGATAATCTTCCCCAGAATCAACGCAAATGCACTTGTCAAGTTGTTTGTGGACAATGAGATGCTTTTCTTTAAAACAATAAGAAATACGTTGAAAATTTTAGAAATGTTTTCAATTTGTTCATTTATTTCCTTTTCATCTTTGTTTTTCTTTTTTTCTTTTTTATTGTTTGAAATCTCTTATTATTTAGAAATAAAATGAGTTTATAATATATAAAGTAAATGCAAATGTCATTTTAAAGATTTCAAATTTTAATGTTGTTTAAAATATTAATTTGATGTTTATTATTTGGAGAGGATGAGTAGCAATCAAAAAGCTAAAAGAAAAACATTTTATGTCAATGTCTATCTCGTTGAAATTTTGTTTGAGACAATGTGTATCTTTGTTAAGTAAGATGATTGAACCTGCAATTTTTTTCTCTTTTCTCTCATTCTAACTGTTGGGTCACCTTATCATTTCAACTTACCTCATGTTTAGTATTATGGATTACAAATTTTAGTTCAACGATATGGAAATAATTTATTTTATCTTTGTAAACATTCTACTTTCGTTTTCTGTAGAAAAAATATTTAAACATTTTAATAAAATAGTATAACATTTTTATTACAATCTAAACTTTGTTAATATGTAATAGTAAAAAATGTATTTAATAAAAATTGAAGAAAGAAAACTGTATTAATAAGAACAAGGTCATAAATACGAACTCAACTATAAATAACAAGACGAAGATGGATAATTGTTATTTTTTCTCATTCTATCTAAAATTCGTTTACTACCTACACAAATATCTGCACAAAGATCTTATGTAAATATTTAATGAAATCCGTGATTTAAAAACTGTAATTGATAAAATTATTTTTCATAACAACAATAATGATAAAAAGTATACGAATTATACTATTTTTAAAACGATAATATGAAATATAATAATGTATAAGTTATATTATATAATCAACGTACACACAATATATAACTAATATTCACATACATAATAAGAATGAATTTAAATAATATTTAATTCAATCTAACTAAATATAATATAATTAAATAAATTGACATACCAATATATATATATATATATATATATATATATACACGAAAAAGCCTCCTGTTAAAATTTTTACTAAATATTTGAAAAAAAAAATATTTTGCTTCCTAATCGATTGATTTCTCCCCATACCACCTTCCTTTAATTTTATTTTCTATTATTTTTTAAAGGGTTAAATATATTTTTGTTATTCAAATTTCAGTAAAATTTTAAATTAGTCAATCTTTAAATTTTTTACCAATTTAATCATTCATTTCTAAAAATGCGTGAATTTAGTATTTTTAACCAAATTTTATTAAGTTTATCTAACGTTTCAAGCACATTTCATGATAGTATTTGAATTGTTTACCCGTTTGACACATTTTCGCTTCAATATTAACTCAAATATTATAATAAAATGCGTTTAAAATATCAAATAAACTTAACAAAATTTGGTAAGTAAGACTAAATTCACACATTTATAAAGATGAATGACTAAATTGGTATCAAGTTTCAAAAATGAACTAATTTCAAAATTAACTGAAACTTGATGGACCAAAAACATATTTAACAACTTTTTAAAAACTATTTAATTGATATCTAAATAATTTCTAATTAATATCTAAAATTGAAACTCCAAATTCCTAATTATAAATTCAATTAAAAGAATAATTTATAGATAGTATAATATACTTCTAATTTTTCTTCTTTTCCTAAAAGCTTCCTTTAATTTTGTTTTCCTTATTTTTTTTTTAAACTAAATAATTAATATCTAAATAATTTCTAATTAAAATCTAAAATTGAAACTCTAATTCCTAATTATAAATCCAATTAAAAGAATAATTAATAGATAATATAATATACTTCTGTTATTTTTCTTTTTCCTAAAGCTGCAGCAAATCACTAGTATAAATTTTTCTTTCTCCTATGAAGTACAATCCTTCACCTTTTTTTTCTCTCCTAAAAATAATTCCTAATTGTAAAAGTTAATATGTGGAAGATTTTATAAAATTATACTTCAAATTTTGAATGAATTAATTAATCCATTAAATAGTTATGCTGATTGAAAATATTATTATGTAGGATGATTTTCTTTAGTAAATAATTATATTTATCATATTTGATTTTAATGATTCGCAAAGAAATTAAGTGGAAAGAAAATAATATTGCAGATAACAGAAATAAAGTTTAAAATTTGAAAAGTTTTTAAATAATTTTATACTGTAATGCATATGTTAATTTATATAATATAATAAGAAATTAAATCATAGGAGTTTCATTTTAAGTATGTTTAAATTTGAATAATTTTAAACTTCCATAACTGATAATATTTGATTTAGTTTTTGTATCTATTTTGTGTTTAAGAAAAATATATTAAAGAAAGAAAAATATAATAATTAATTAACAAAAATAGTAGATATTACGTTATACATGTGTATAAATATCACTTTAACGCAACATTTTTTAATCACTTCAAACGATAGAAAAATAAAGATAAATTTTGTAAAAATTAACATCATGACCAAGTTGCAAAACAGTATATTTGTTGTGTTGGTTTTGTTTGTCCTCTTCAGCCAAACTTATGGTAAAGTTATTACTTATTATCTTGATTTCTAACTTTTTTTACCTTGTTTTTCTAAAAATTTTGAAATAAAATTTTGATGTATTTGTGATGTTGTGATGAATAGGAGAATGGAAATTTTGTCCAAAGTCGATGAATTTTGATGGACAATGTCCATTGGGAGCATCAGGAAGAAGGTGTTTTGAAGAATTTCTTGCAAGACTAGGTACAAGTGCCATGCCTATGAATTGTACGTGTGATAATCTTCCTCAGAACCAACGCAAATGCACTTGTCAAGTTGTTTGTGGATAGTGAAACATTTCTCCTTAAAACAATAAGGGTTGACAGATTTTATATAACACTTTGAAAATTTAAGAAATATTTTTGATTTGTTCTTCTCTTTCTTTTTCATTTTTATTATGTTTTGTTTTTTTTCATTGTGGAAATCTTTCCTTATATAGAAATAAGATGAATTTATAATGTATGAAATAAATACAATATCATTTTGAAAGTTGATTTTTAATTTTAATTTGACGTTTGTTGTTCGAAAGGAATGATCAAGGATCAAAAAGTCAGAAGAAAAACATCTTATGTTAATGTATATCTCAACTAAAAAAAGTGTAAAACTTAATAAGTTGTAGTTAATGCAATTGATCTCACTTGTCTCCCACCTATTTATATCAAATTTTCTGATTTTCCTAAACTTCTTTCCATTTTCATTCAATATTAATTAAACCTATTGTCATTATTTTTAAAATTTAAGCATTTAGGATTTGTTTTCTTATAATCTAGAATAACAGCTCCTAATATAAAAAATGGAGATGTACAATATTCGTTTTCTTTTGTATTGAGCAAAAGAAAAGTATGCATAGAACATTTTCGACCATTTCAAAAAAAAAATAGTATTTTGACTACTAAATTTTATCAATTATATTATAATATAATATATCATTTTTTAAATAATTTAAAAAAAAAATAAATAAAAAAATATAAAAAATCACTTAAAAAATAACATTTTAAATTATAAGAAAAAATTATCAAAATTTACAAATCTTAACGATAAAAATTTTTCTTTTTCTTAAGAAGTCCAATCCTAGACCTTTTTCCTCTCCTAAATTTAATTCGTAATTGTAAAAGTTAATAAAAAAATACTATAAATAATTTAGTAAGCATAGCAAATGAAAATTAAATTCCTTCTATAAGGTCTTAGATCCACCGTACACCCGACGTACTTTTTTCTTCTTTCATCTCTTTTTCTTTAACTTTGAACTGAAACCTAATTTTGTTTCTTCCTCTTCTTTCTAAATTACTCATCATTTTCCAATTGGACCAGGCTTTACAACAAATGAAATTTGCCATGAGCAAGAGAATAACAGACAAAAAAACATGCTTTACATGAAAAGACCAACATATCCATTTCATTTTCTTCAATTTACATCTCGCACATTAATAACAAGAGTTCAAAAAAGAGCTACAAAATTGTATTTATATTCGTTATGGAAACTTAATTAAACCGCAGAAAAGGAAAACTTCTACAAGATTTTTTTTCTGGCAGACTTACTTCTTGATTTTTACATATTCGGGGCAAATTTGTTCAAATATTATAAAAATGAAAAGTGAAAAAGAAAATTAAGGGTTAAATATATTTTTGGTCCATCATCATTTAGTGAAAATTAAAATTAGTTTCTCTTTCAAAATTTGAACCAATTTATTTTACATGCGTGATATTTCAAACGCGATTCTCGACTAACATTAGTGTGAATATGTCGACCGGTGTAAACAACTCAAATACTACCATAAAATGTATTTGAAACGTCAAATAAACTTATTAAGATGTAGTTAAAAGGATTAAATCCACACATTTCTAAAAATAAATAAATTGAGTCAAAATTTGAAGTAAAGTCTTCGCGAGTCACGACTACTTCGGTGATGAGTCGACAAGATTATGGGTTGTGGAGGGAACTGGGTTGGCTAAATAAGTGGGTTTGCTTTCCCCAGCCATGATCACAACAGTATTTGGCTCTGAAACATCGATCTTCTTTTCCTCCATCTTTGGTGGTTTCTCTTCATCACTGGCTGAGTTTGAAACATAATAATGTTTACGATAAGAACAAGCTACGATGAGTAATGCAACTGCTATGACTGCGAGCATGAGAGCTAAGCCACCAAAGAGGTAAGGTATGGGAGAACACAAGTTTCTGAAACCACCTTCTCCTGATTCACTTCTTCTGCTTGAGTTCATTCTTTTTGGTACTTTTTTTATGAAGTTGCAAACTTTTTCTTTGGAAACTGATTTTTGATTTTGGAATGGTGTGGATGTTATAGAGTTTGATCAATTTATATTACTTGATTAAGTACAAGTGCTACAGTTATGGATCTTACATGAAAGGAAATGTTCTGAAGTTACTAAAACGCCCATTTGTTATTTCTTGATCGTATTTTTGTTATTCTTCATCTCTTTGAGGTTGTGTTGTGTGAAACTTCAAATCATTGTTGATTCCTTTTCTGAGTGTTTCAAGTATAATATCAAGGTTTAATTAGTCAGATGATATTCACTTTCGTTTAGATATGTCAGTTTGATATCTGTTTTTCAAAAGGTATTAATTAAGTTCTAACTTTTGAAAATATGTCTTAATTAGGTTTTTTTTAGCAAAAAATTATTAAAACCGTTAATGATATTGATATTTAAAATGACTTACAAAATTAAGTATTGATATTTATATTAAAATTTAGTGGTAAAAGTCATGAATTAAGTTTACAACCTTAATAATTTTTGTCTTGAAAAGAATATGATTGAGACACTTCTTCACAAATTGAGATTTGATTAACACGTTTTTAAAAGCGAGTACCAAACTGACACATCTGAACAAAAGTAGGTAACATCCGACTAGTTAAACCTAATATCAATTATTATTATTGAATTGAATGTTTATCACATAATCAAATCAAAAGTTGTAATTAATAATTAAAGTACAATTTTTTTGACTTAAAAGGGCAATAATTAAAGCATCACAATTTTATTATAACTTGATTCATTTAACCTGTATTACATAGCAATTGATGCATCAGCAACAAAACTAAATACAAATTCATTAAATTGTATAATTATGATTCAACTTTTATTAAATATCAAAAGAACACTTCATACCCTTTTATATTACTCTTTATCATTGTTTACCTTTGTAGAAAAGAAACGAGTCTTATTAGGAGTGTATTGAAATTCAAACAGAAATCCAAAACATGTCCTAACTGAGTCTCTGTTCCAGATTAAACTCGAAAACAACCTTTCTAAAGATTACTTAAAAAATATGAAAGTCTCATTTATTTTGGAAATAAACTAAATCACGACACACTTGTTGTATCCTTCATAAATACCCTTTAAGGAATCTAATTCGGATAATGTGTGACTTATATTATTCCGTTGGTTGTTTTGTAACTTCCAAATGGATTATTTGATATTGTATCAATGAAGCAACAAAAAAAGAAACCTGAAATTGTTGTTCCATTAAAAGTCTCTAAATAGGCCCCACAAACGTTTAAGAGACACGGAACTACAATTATTAGTCACACTTCTTAATTACAAGGAATTATACAAGAAGAAGTAATAATTTGAATCGAAGAAAATCAATATTAGTTTGTAAAACTATACGACGAAGTGCAATATCACAGTTATTTAAAAATAAATAAATATAAAAAATATTTATTGCGCTACTTTCATCTGATTTAAACGTTTACTTTTTTTTTGTTCAGTAATATAAATTCATAGAATCGTGTACACTGTGAAAGAGGAAACATGAAGATCTTTTGCTTGAACAAGAGCAGTGCAGCAATTCAAAGAAATAATCATAATCGAGTGTGTCAGGAAGTTAAGAACTATAATTATTGTGCTGTGGCATTGCAAAACAATGGAGAAACACATAATGGGGTTAGTGTTTTTATTTTTCTAATGTGATCCATTGTACTATAACAGGACAAATCTGTGGACTGACATAATGGATTTGGTGTGTGGAAAATAGAATGGTCACTTAGTTGGTCGATTAAGGTGAGAAAAAGCAAAATCTTTTTGTGGGGTAAATTGGAATAAAATAACTGAGTGGGAGTGGTTGATGGAAGGGTCATTGTCCTTAAGACTTATGAACTCATGAGGTTAAGAAATTTGTTGGAGGGCCACCCAGCACTCACTCACATATTCCAACTCCACATAAACATATTTAAATATATGTTATCATAGTGTGATCACAACATGTTTCAGTTCATGTCTCAGGCCAATTGGAACAAAAAATGTAAAGAAACAATGGTGATTGGATTTTTGGTTTCAGAGTTAAAATTGGAATATGTTCTGTTTCTTTTGGAGTTACATGAGGCCAACATTTATTTTGTGGTCCTGACTTTAAGTGCTAACCAAATACTACTCTTCTAGATATACACCTAACTAAAAGACAAAAATGTTATGGTTAAAGTTGAGATTCACATTTGTGGATCTAAATCCATATTAAAATTCTTTAGCAAATTGAATCCTAAAGTCTGGTTTCATCATAAATGATCCGTAGAATTATGCAGTTCCACTGTATCCTTTATCTCAACATACTGGTTTTTGTGATTATTTATATTGTTTCAAACTTTATCAATAGACCAAGTTTTCTTGAGGGAGAAAAAATAAATTGTCGGTGGTTTATTAATTTTATTATCATTTCTCAAACGGTTTTCCTTCACAATTATATGTTTTAGAATGAAGAAAACTCCTTTCTATTTGAAGAGGATGTATATTTATACAAAAAAAAAAAATTGGTTATTATATTTATACTTTTGTTCTATGCGTAATACTTTTCAAGCGTAATATCATCCATTTATAGTTTTCTGAGAATATCAGCTTATAGATCTTAAATTTGATTAATAAATTGATAATTTTCAAAGGGACTAATCAACTAAAATACTTTCAATATCTTTTTGTCAAAGAGCAACCCTAAACAAACCATATTGAAAACACTGAAAGAGGGGATGAAAGCTCAAACGAACTTATATGTTATAGGAGGAACCTCACAATAAACATAACATTCAAACCAATCTCAAACTCAACTGAAATCTTCTCTACCAAAATTTAATTTCCAACAAATCAATGTTTGATAAGACAACAAGCCCCCGCATGAATTACAGAAAATAAAATTTAAGAATAAAAAAGTCTCCCTTACATGCTATGGAGGATAAACAGAAGTACAACCTATATCTCCAACTGAACATATAGAGCAATTCACATCAAAGGCTATAGCTGCCAACCAAATGTTCCATCTCATGATGAATGGATATAAGGTGGCATATGATTTTTTTTTCTTACTCTTTAGATGTGGCTGTAATTAAAATCAATCTTTCCACATATCTGCAAACTCATCAGGCTCCAAAGGATTAGACATCTCATGCATTTTCCTCCTTGTCTTTGCTTTGACCTTCTTAGCAAACTTTCCAGACTTCTTCTTTTTCTCCAAAGCTCGAATCTATCACAACCAGCAACCAATCACAGATATAATTATTATTAGTAGAGTTTTTGAGAAATTTTAAGCATACATGAAAATATACATTCATTGGTACCTGATTTGGAGATACATAGAATGGATTCTCATACAATGTTGGGCCACCAAAACTGCCACCAAATATTTTGATTGGGTTCAAGCAGAACCGTGGACCGACCTAAACAAATAGTTTGCTCACAGGTTAAATGAATGTTAGAAATCGAAAGATCAAAATATACATCAAGAACCAGTTTTCAGACCTCAATCAATGTCATTTTATCAAGGCCTCCCCTTGGTAATTTGTCTGATTCATTATGATGAACAGAAATCTGCAATGGAATAAAGATGTAACATTCATCAGTAGGCATTAGCAACAGGCAGAAAATAATACAATAGTGTCATGGAAAAAACAATATTATATAGTTGGAGAAAATGAGACCACATAATGTTCGCATTAAATACGAGTATGGCGAACAACTAAAAATAACTATTGTCCTCTAATGACTATGTCATGAGTATAACACAAATTACTCAATCTAACGGTTTATTATCCAACAAAAACCGAGTAGAACGTCTATTGCAGGCTTGCACAGGTCAAACCAAAATCAGCACTTGATTCAGACATCACTGATCTGATAAGACTGACCATCATAGTTTCCTTTGCGCTTAAGAAACAATACCATAGTGGAATATATGTTTATAAATTTACAAATAAAATGTTTTACACTGGTAGTAGATCAAATTTATTTAAACTCGTTATAATGGTCAAATATCCTCCATCTTCAAAATTGTTGTGGTTAAATCATTCTTTATATATTATTGAAATCTTTTCAAACACGAATCCTTCAAATTGAAATGTACAGATAAGTTGATTCTTCAGTAATGTTTATAAGAAAGTAAAGGAGTAAAGGTTAAAAGTGCTCAACCCAAACATCACTTCAATCATCAACCTGTGGCTAAAAAGAGCAATCAACATACTTATAATAACAATGTATACACTTAATTTGTTTAGAAGTAGGCAGAAAAGATGCTCCTAACAATCTCCAGATTTTAATCTCTATATTAATTCAAAAGTAGTAAAGGACATTCTTAACATCTTGCGCAAAAACAAACACAAACCTGGTAATTCCGGAACCATATATGGTCATCAGCTATTGAGAAAACAAAAACATGATCATGGAAGGGCTTAGCTTTTCGATGGTCCTTTGGTATTTCAAATATCTAAACAAAAAGAAAGAAATAGTGTATCAGAAATTATCAAATACAGTAGACAGACAACAGTATCAGAAATAGAAACAACTGCACACAGAAAATATAAATTAAACAGAACTCAGCTAACTCAATCTAAACTACGTGAAAATTGGTGGACATCTAAACTACGTGAAAATTGGTGGACATAACAATAACGTCAATTGAATTTTCTCCGATCAGGACAATAAACTGAGAAAAAACTCCAAGGCGAATATATGACAACCAAAATGTAAGATTCCAATTACATTGGTTGATAGCACTGAAGCAATTATGCCGTAAATTCATGGTGTACAACATCATGAATCAACAAACTAAGATGAAATGATCAAGCTAACCTTTACCTTGTATATGAAAGTGCACATATGAGAGTAATAAACATAAATTTAAAGCTTTCCTAATCTTTCCTTGGATGGAACTATACGGACAAAAACAAAGACTTGCAAAGAAAGAAACCAACCACATACCTGTAACAACATCTCCTTTAACAGTTTCCAATGTGCATCTTTTTCAAAATTTGCAGAAAACGTCAAAAGTGGACGAGAACCCTTTAGGTGATTTCCCGTGAGCTTCAACTCCTCCATTGTATGCACTGAAAAAGCAGTGGAGGAAAAGGGAAAATCACTAAAAGTTTACAAAAAATAGTCCCGACAGAGAGAGAGAGAGAGAAACACAAAGTCATAGTTCACTGGGAATAATGACCAGTGATGCCTAAAGTATACAGACATCAGAACTCTACACAATCAGAGCAAGCAATGTAGTGTTATATTAACATTATGACAATGATCGGATCAGAAAATTACCTGCACTAACTAAAAACTTTACAGATGGGCCACCGGGGCATTTGGCCATCCAGAGATAAAGATCTTTTCCCTTCCTGCACTGAAATTGATACGTAAAAAATGAGAGAAGACACCAATAGAATATAACAAGCTGACCAGACGAAAACTCATGGCTACCATATCGTAATGAAATAGCATCAACAGTGGTAACCAACAAAAGAATTCTTCTACCTATTAGCATGCTTCAACTTTGCCAAATAGCGCAAAAATAATGCAAATACTAGCCTACAGAACTTAACAACACATCAATCCTAAATTGAAGTAACACAGCACTGAAAAAACCTTGTAGCATATACATAAAATACCTCAAAAAATAAACATGAGGAACAACTTTTGAGCTCCACAAGCTCGTTAAGGGTAGCGCCTTTAGTTTCTTTTGATTCAACCTTGCTATCCTTCTTGCAATGCGGCAAAAGTGACACCAAGTTCAACATCAAATGTCGGTACCTACAAATTAATGCAAAATAAATACTCCGACCATGAATACCATCACAATATACAAGATTTCTCTGTTCTTAAACTTAATCAAGACACAAAATTAGAGTAATCCAAACTCGAAAAAGCACACAAAATATGTAAAATATTATGGGGTGTGTATTAGGTTGTACCTGTAACTGATGCGCCTAGAGCAAGTGACCAAAACCTTCTCCTTGTTCCTGAATTTTGGTGAAGCAACATTATTGTCATCTACTTCATCAGTGACTTGACTCTTATCCTTCCAACCCAGAAGGGTCCTCGCTGGTCTCTCTGGAGCAGCATCTTCCTTTTTGGGCTGTGCAACAACTTCACTACTATCACTGCGCTTTCTCTTCTTCACCATGTTTCTGCTTCAAAATCTGCCAAACTCAAGAACGATAATCACAAAAAAATAAAAAAATAAAATAAAAATTGCCAATGACCCTTTAGCAAGTTGCGCGCCAGAGAATAAACGCACCTGCTGTGGAAAGAGATGATAGAAAAACTGGTTTGGGATTTCGCCGGTGGTGGCGATAAATGAATGAATGAGTTGCGGCAATGGCGGCAAAGGGTTTCTCTAGTTTGCTTTAAGCTGGGCCTTTATAAACATGATTCGGCCCTTTTCGAATGGGCTTACCGGAAGCCAACATATACATGAAAACTGGGCCTTTGCATTTCCAATTCTTGGGCCCCTTCACGAGTGTTGATTCATGTTAGGTCTGGGCTATTTCTTTCTGTACCTCCCTTTTTTTTTCTGTGCCCCAACAAAATCCTTAATCCCTAAAATACCCTTTAATCCTAATTCATCACCCGTCAACCCCTCATCCCTAATTGCTCCAGCACATTGATTCACAGCTCAGTGAATTGTTGATTTGAAGGATTCTATTGCAGAAGGAAAATTGAGAAAGAGAAAGTGATGGAGATGGTAATTGTAAATGTAAAAGTTAGGGTTTGGGTTTTGGGGTGAAATTTTGAAGTGGTCAAGTAGTGAAGAAGGTTAGAGGTTTTGGGGTGAAATTTTGAAGTGGTCAAGTAGTGAAGAAGGTTAGAGGTTTTGCGTTGTGGGTATGTCAGTGTGAAGTAATTACACTTACTTTTCTGATTTCACTCTCAACTGCTATCCATTTGTTATTTCAAGATGTACTTTGTAGAAAGATATTTTATTTTAAAAAATGCTTACAAAAATTGGAATTAAGAAATATAAAATAAGAGTCCGTGCATAATTTTAAATAAAATAATTGAAAGTTTACTGCACTTAGTAAAAAAAAAAACAATGTAAATTATTGAAGCCTCCAAGTTTTATAATTTGCATCAATTTTATGAGAACAATTAAGATGAAAGTACAAAACAAGGGTGCATTGAATTAAGGAATTGAACACATGCAAGGGAGTTCACACTAACTCATGCATCTTACTCAATTAACCAAGCCAAACTATATAATATTATAATTTTTACTAGATATAGTATACCATAATTACTCAAATGTAAGGAAAAAAATGATAAAATGCTAATACATGAAGGATAATATAAGGAGAAATAAATTGAATAGGTTGAATATTAAAATATTGCACATTATATTAATTTTACTTTTTATCCAAACTTTTATCTTTTATGTATTTTTTTTCACTAACTTTTGTAATATAAAATATTTTGTAAGAGTTATAGAGTTACTTAAATTTCATTTGTTCATTTGTCCATTCAAATCTATGTCACAAATGAAAGTGTTATAAAAATAATAATAATAAGTCATAATATTCATATATAGATTTTGAAAACATGGAACAAAATCAGTTTCAAAAGGTGAGATCTTCACTACTTGTGTACTCATTTTTTAAAGTAAAAAAAACAATAATAAAACTACACCCTTTATGAGCTTGTTTTTCTCTGTTCTTGTCTTTCCTCCATAATCATGGTGGAAACTTACTAGATTTCATCAATAATTGGAACACTTTTGTCATTGTTTGTGTTACTTTTCCTGCTGGAAAATTAGCAAGGTGGATTTGGTTCTCTTAGAGTTTGTGGATCTTAAAGCAAAAGCAAAATATTTGGCCATGCTTCACTGTGCTTAATTCGGGGCCACGCACATGTTTGCTTTTCAAGATTGAAGTAACTCTTTCATATAAAGAACCCTTTTCCCTCTTATGCTACATGCTACGATTATATGTAAAGACTATTCTGAGTTGCACAAATGATACATTAATAACTTTTAACATGAAATACATGCCTATGATGGAAGGTAATGAACAATCTAGTTATGGTTATGCAAATACAATAATGATATTCAAATATCACAGTTTCTTATGACTCAGCAGTAACAGAAAATTTCCTTTATATAAACATTTAGATCCAAAATTTCCAAGAAGTTGGCTAAGTTATGCAGGATGTGTTCAAGGCATGGAAATTTTTTGCTCAAAAGAAAAAGAAATAGCGGAAAGGGAATCTATGTTCTTTTCCACTTTAGAATCAATTTGTCAATTTGGTGAGTGCATGTAGTTTTGCAGTTTGTGTGGCATGCATACCAAACAAAAGGTACCATTCATTCAGAATACAAGAAAGAGTCTAAGTCTCATACCGGTACCGGATAAAAATGAAAAAATTGAGCAACATATAAAGTAAAATGCATAAATTCACTGTCTTAAGATTTTAGATTAAAGGTGTTGTTACTCGTTTGTGTGAGTTAGACTCTGATCTCATTTTAATTGTTTTTTCTCAATGAATTCACTCATTTATAAAGACTTATCAATTTTATAAGAGTTAGGTTAATCTTGATGACCAACTCATATATAGACTTATCAGTTGTATAAGAGTCAAATTAGTTTTGGTGACCGACTCGTATATATTTGTGTATCAATACTATCAAAAGACAGCAGCCACCACCATTTCTTCTTTGTTCTACTTGTGTCTCATGCCTTTCCTAAAATAAAAAAGTGCAGCCACTTTTGTTCGAGGACCACTATTTCAGTAAACTGATTGAACTAAGAAACTTGTTAGGACAACTTAGTAAGAAACTTATTATAACACAAGTTTCTTGTCTCTTTAATCGGATACTTTTATACCTTAAGAAAATAGAAAAGTAGTGGCATAAATAAAACATAAAAATATATATATTCAGACTACTATAAATACTGCTTAAGAAAAGATGTATAGAGTAGAAGTGTATGACAGTAATTTGTGCATGTTATAGACAAATAGCCAATGCTACATTGATTATTCTATTTTGAATGAATATTCTACTTAACAGAGAGTACAAGATTAAAATCAGAGGTATCCTACTTTTTCAGTGAAAGAGAAGAAAAGAAAAAAGTTTTATTGTAATTTTGGTGCTGATCTGTAACCATTTTGATCTGGTATCATGATGCTTTGAAGTCATGATATGTGGGAAGGAATGAATATTTGTTTGCTATCACTAGTCATCTGCAGCAAATAGAATCGCAGATACTGATTATTCAAATATTTATGGACCATGACAACCTGAAACTTAAACCAAAAAGCATCATTGTTTGATTCATGTTTCTGATCATTCGATAACTCTGGCTTAGATTCGTTTCCTTCTACTTTTTGTCAAACATTCACTCTCATGAGGGCAAAAAGTGCAATGGAACTTTGTTACAGCACTTTCAATTTACTGTACGAAATATACTACTTGGAATGAGAAAAACATAATACTTTTGTCAGATTTTGTAGAGTTAAAGATTAAAATCTACTTCCCAGTTATTTGTAGACTATAATAATCAAGAGCATGTTAAAGCTAAAAGTTTAAAAGTAAGTTCATGCATTTTTTTATACGAAAAACTCGTAGCAATTTTGTTCACAATTTTTCAAAAAGTACTTTGAGACATCATAAAAATATCCTTTTTTCTGTAGGAATATGCTATACTGTTACAAAAGCATTTTTGACTTCTCAAAATTAAAGAACACACATGTTAAAGCATAAAATTCACTTCCAAAAGTAAACTAGAAAGCCTAACAACAGAAACACAGACACAATATTAGTCCATATGTATAACCTTAATCATTAAGTTTCTAATCAATGTTTTTAAATGCATTCTTTCCTCCAAAATAGAATTCTCTCACTTTTAGCCAAATATGCCAAAAGCTCTCATGATTTCTTGATGATATAAGAGCATTTTATGCAGAGGAATGATGAACAGTGGAAATCATAAAGAGAAAAAGAGGAGAAACGAATATATAATATAAACCAAAACTGAAGCCACAACAAGTTCAATGCACCTGCATGATATTTGACAAAGATAATTAGTCTTGGTCCCTGAATATCTGTTCACCACTGAGTTTGATTGAAGTGATTGCAACTAAATGAAACGACAAATAGCACAAACAGAAGTTATTGGTTGGTCATCTTTGAAGCAAATTATACACCATGATAGAAATGGAGAAAATGAAAACTTATGAAAGATATGTTGACTATAATTCAATACAAGGACTGTATTTACAAATACAAGTTTCATTCAAAATACAGTAAACAAAATAATAAAAGCATCCGATTAGTGCAACTGGGAGTAATTAGATTACATAAAAAATACATTATGAACAAAAAACAACTTAGTACATAAGAGGTTGCCCCATTTCTATTGATCACGTCTCTGTCTTGTGGCCATTTTTGTTCAACACAGCATATTCAGAAAGAGGGAACAATGCCATATCCAACTTCTGTAATTAGTGTTGTGGAGAACATCTGATCCACTTCAGCTTCCACATCTGTTCTCTTGGCGAATCGACCCTTTATTCTGGGTCTGGTCTCTGCATAGGCCTTCCTTGAGGCATACCTGATTGTCTTCTCAAATTTTCTTGTCTTCTTTTTCTCTCTGTACCTTAGAACTCTGGCTTCCCTGTCCATTGGAGAAAAGTGTGAAGGCATCTGAATGGGGGGTCCAGAAAATAGGTCAATCGTCCCTTTGGGGGGCCTTGTAAGGGAAATTGAGACATCCCTCATCGGTGATTCGGGTACAACACCAATATCCATCGATGAAACTGAAATCTGAATTCAACGAAAAAGGAAGCAAACACGAACACCAGTTAATAATGTTCACGAGATCACAAGTTCGAGATAAAAAGAACATCTTGGGGAATCCTAGGTCAGACAATTGATGAATATGATTAATATTCCTATGCTTATGTATAAAAACTGGTTGAGATTACAAAAGTACGAGAATCTAGAGGGATATGGCTTTTAGCGCTTTAGAACAAGTCAGTGACAGAACTTGTTTGCTCCTTGGTAAAGGACATGACGGAGTGTACTACAGAATAAATTATAGTGAGAGAACGGCAACTGCATGCATATATGTATGATATAGAAAATTGATCCACTCTCACATTAACATTTAGTAGAATAAAAAGGCAGAAAGTTTTCAATTGTTTACTGAAGGAAACAATCTTATCATAGAAAGAAAGTATGATACTTAATTTTCCTTTAGATTCGTTCCGATAAAGGAAAAGTGTAAAGGCAAAAAGGTAAAGAGAGCCAGAAAAAGTTGCAGAACGAATGGACACACCATTTCTGTACAAATTAAACCAAACATGAAACACGACCTCGGAACTGGTCGAATTAATGGCAAACAGTCCAACATGACAGATTATGAGATACCCCAGGCCAAAAACAGGGTAAACAGAACTTCGTCCAGAGAGTTAAAGCTGGCATTGGACATGCCAGGAAAGGAAACTATTTGTGAAATCGAAAACTTTGACAAAAAACATGTCACGTGAAGGCCAAAAGGGAGAAAACCACCCTGTCAAAAGAAGGAACATGTAGTATAATATATACCACAACCCAAGTCAAACAAAAAGCACCACTTTCCCCCTCCCAATAGCTTGGTTTGGATGAATTTGAGGTTTACATGAATGAACAATAGAAAAGTAAACCACCCACGAGAGTTAGCTCTAGTAGAAGGCGAAGTACAGTTCAAATACCGAAAAAAGTTTTCATATTTTGTACGTGTTCGTAACAAAAAACAAAAACCAAAGGAAAAGAGGAAAAAGGGAATTAGAAAGGCTTACACTTTGACTAATAGAACCATTGTAACTGAAGGCAGCTTTAGAGTTCTCGAAGTCCAAGCCAAGCTGAAAATGCTGGTGCTGCTGAACTGGAACCACGCTGTCCCCGGCATAACTCTTCTGAGAAACAGCATCAAAATGATGGTGCTGAGCGTAATGATCAGCGGTGGTGGCAGTAGTGGTGGTTGCAGCGAAGTGGTTGTTGTCACCACACGAGTTACAGTTATCAACAAGGTCCAAATACTCGTCAACCTCACCACTGTACAAGAACCCATTATTGTTGCTGTTAGGGACAGTGCCGGTTTTGACAGGGTTGAGCAAGAGCCAGGAAGCGGTTTCGTCTTCGTCATCCACGTCAGCACCATCGTCGTCGTCGGCGACGTCGATTTCGACGTGAGAGTGGTGGCCGGCGGCGATGGGGAGGATGGGGACGCGGTGATGGCGGCTTGCGAGGGGGTTGGCGGAGTGGATGTCGGCGTCGCATGAGGAGCATAGGGAGGCGGCGTCGGCCTTGCAGAGGAACGCGGCGGGGGCCCGCTCGCAGGCTTCGCAGACCCACACGCGCTCGTGCCAGGAGGAGGAGGACGCGTGGTGCACGCGGCCATCGCAGGAGGCGCAGAGGTAGGCGTTGTGGGCGCGGCAGAAGACGGTGGAGGCTGCGGAGCGGCACGTGTCGCACGTGCGCGCCCACGTGCCAGCTGATTCTCCTTCCAACATTCGGGGAGTTAGTAGTTCTGTCAGAGTGAGTGAGTTTAGTATGCGGTTGCCGTTTCGGTGAGAACTAGGAAAAAAAAAAGGAAGGAACTAAGAACTTAGGAACTTAGGAAGTTGTTTTGTGTTTGTGTTTATGTTTTTGTGTAAGCAGTGAATGGGGTTTTGCTGTTTTTGGTGGCTTTGAGAGAGTGGGAGAATCTGTGTGCGCCACGTGTCAGAAAGTTAGTGGTGTGAAAAAGTTGGGACATTATCTATCTTCTGGGTGGCTGTGCTTTAAGGTGGGCCCATTATAAGGTTTGGGAAGGTGGTACACATACACTCTCTCTAGTTTCCTTTTGCCTTTTGGAATATAATATACTGCAACCCCAATATAATATCTTGATGTAACTCCACTCTAACACTTCTTGCTACAACTACTAACTATAGATTTTTTTTTTTCTTTTTTAAGGAAAACTAATTAACAAGTTTAAGGTAACATTAAAATAAGTTTTTTATTAGTGTTCATAAGATATAATCTTGTATGAAATGGATCTATGTAAGATAAAAATTTAATACTTTTAAGGTTATATGTCCTTTAGGTATGCACTAATTACGACGATTGAAGATGCGAATCATTGTGATTTTTTTATGTTAATCGGATGGAAACACGAAAGAGAAAAAAATGGGAGAATGTTGGGAGAGATTATTGTGTCCACTATCATGTGTTCATATATACATAGATATTTCTGAACTATTTGAAGTTACAATTTTACAATAAAAACGAGTAGATTTGAGTTTCAAAGAACTAATCAGTTAAAGTTGCAATTTTAACCATTGGCGTTTCTTATTTAAAACTGGATTATGAAGAATCCAAAGAAATTATTCTTTAATCGGAGTATAGATTTTAATAAAATAATTAAATATGTTTTTGGTTCTTTAACTTTTAGAGAATTTTGAAATTAGTCAATTTCAAAATTTTGGACAAATTTAGTCTTTCATCTTTCGAAATACGTGAGTTTAGTTATTTTAATCAAATTTTATTAAGTTTATTTGATATTCTAAGCGTGTTTTATAATAATATTTGACTTAACATTAAAACAAAAAATATGTCAAATAGTATAAACAACTCAAATTTAATACTGAGATGCGTACGAAATATCAAATAAACGTAACAAAATTTAATTAAAATGACTAAATTTACGTATTTTAAAAAATGAAAAATTAAATCGGTCCAAAATTTTAAAATTGACTAATTCCAAAATTCATTGAAAATTAAGGAATAAAAACATTTTTAATCCGTAATAAAATTATGGACAGTTGAATCTCATGTTGATTTAACTTTTCTTTATGTTTTCTGAAAATTTAGTTATCGTTGAAAATATTTTCTACGGTAAGAAAATGTCAAATAAACTATCATATTATTTTATATCATGTATATATGTGTGTGTTTTCTGATTGATATTCATGTGTCTTGTTTTGAGATAACAGTATAGAATTTGATAAATCTCATTTTACAAAGAATTGATATATGTAATAAATGTATTGCAGAAATTGTAGAAAATACTTAAGAAAAGAGAAGCATGTCTAGCAGTGGAATTAGTCACGATTAAAATGAAGAAGTGTAGGAGGGTAGGTTGGGCATGCCATGTGAGAGTGTAAGATAAGGGTAGTTGAAATGAATGAGTTTGAAATTGGAATATTCAATATTTCCTTCATATTTTATGCACTGTTCATTCCTCAATCTCACCATCACGTACTCCCATACGTCATCTCCAATTATCCTCGTTAATAATGTGCTTTTTACTTCTTTCTTAATTATGCCACTCTACTATTTCTAATCATTGAATATATTGATAAATTAGGTTTAAGATTAATTATGAATTATCTTTTTTTTAAGTATTCAATGCACTCACCGCATGTTCACCTTAGATAAAGGAAAATAGTTTAAATATATTTAAACTTAATTAAAAAAATAATATAATTAAAAATTCACATTGTTGTTGGATGTGTTGTATAATACTATTAAAATAAAAATTAATACAATTAATTATCCTTTCCAATTAGAAATTAAGGATATATATATATATATATATATATATATATATATATATATATATATTTATTTTAACTTATGAATCTCCGTTGTTAATTACGACTCCCTCTAACTCCAACATTCAACTATAACATAACATAATTAACAGCATTGATTAAAAAAGTAGTAAATACAAATTTTATCCAAAAATAGTGTTTGCTAATTACTAATCATTCTATTACTAATTTTTACTGATTAATATTTCTCATCCGATAGTCTTGACTGAGACAGGAGTACAAGAAAATTTTAAATCCTATATATAAGTTCCCTTAATTAAGTAGTGATATAGTTGAATTTAATGTGCAAAGAGCTAAAATTTCTTTAATGAAAATAGGTGACATCAATGTACCTCTCTAAGATTTTGTCTTGAAAGTGCCAACGTGGAGTGGGGATGAGTTCAATTACATCCATAAATGAACATCCTAAACATCATGAGCTTCCTCTTTAGACCTTTATTATGTGATACTTGTTGGGTTATATATATTTTCCATATGAGTTATAGAGTTCTAGTCATTTGAGAGATTCTGGTTCTATGTGGTTCTATGACATTAGTCTTACACATGTAAGACATTTTACATCATTTTTACACGGATTAAATATGTTTTTGGTCCCTCAAGTTTTAGTAAAATTTGGAATTAATCTCTCTTCGAAACTTTATACCAATTTAGTCATTCATCTTTAAAAATGCGTGAATTTAGTCTTTTTAACCAAATTTTGTTAAGCTTTTTTGACGTTTCAAGTGCATTTTATGATAGTATTTGAATTGTTTATACCGTTTTTCACATTTTCGCTTCAATGTTAACTCAAATATTATCATAAAATGCGTTTAAAATGTCAAACAAACTTAACAAAAATTGGTAAGAAGGACTAAATCTACACATTTCTAAAGATGAATGACTAAATTGGTATAAAATTTTGAAAAATGACTAATTCCAAAATTCACTTAAACTTGAAGGACCAAAAACATATTGAACCCTTTTTACACCAAACCCTTAAAGTAATTCTATTATGGGTTGACACTACTTTTACACCAAAACTTTAAGATAATAGTATTATGGGTCTTTACTTTTATATAGTGTTTAACTTTTTTTATTATATATTCAATATGAGACTTGTAACTCACACTTGAATTATTTCCCACAATACCAAACTCATTTCGACTTTCTTTGCTTTTCCTGTGGTATATATATATATATATATATATATATATATATATATATATATATATATATATATATATATATATATATATATCCGGATCAAGTAAAAAAAAAAAATATATTCTGCATGGGATGTTGGTACGTATGTTTTTATATTCCCTCATTACAATAAGAGAACGATTCTCCTATGTTTCATTTTTTTAATGATACACGTGAAGTGAACTACATCAGTGGTCTCACACACAATCATTTCATCAGTTTAATATTATTTTTTCTTGATCGTGGTTTATAAATTATATTCCGTTGCGAGCAGTGTCTTCTTACTTATATTATATTATATCGGGATATGTGATTAAACAACTTTACACATTTAGTACGTTAGTTAACGTGACCTAATTTTCATGCAATAAATTTGTGACTAAAATTTGCCACGAGCCATACAATTGGATGCTTACAAAGAAATAGAGAAGGTGGTGTTTGGGGCACACAATAACTTCCAATCCAGGGCAAGCATAATGGAGTTGGCAGTTGGAAGTTGGGCCAATTCATATGAAAAGTAATATTAATTTCTCCGTAGAAAAACTGAAGGTATAATAATATTGTTGTATTGATATATACCTGATGGAAAGTTTTTCTTTTTCTTTTTCTTTTTTTGCTAAAACATAATTGTTATAGAGATTAATTATGAAGCAGACATAGGCTGAAAATGTTGGTATTTGTGTTGTAAATTTGAATGACAGAAAGGGATTGAACATCACCTAGGAAGAAATTGTGTAACTGTTACTTGTGGAGCATTTAGTGTGAGAGACATCTATGTACACATCAACAAATGTGGTAGGGCAACAATTCTAACTCAAACCAAAATTACACTAAATAATTGGAAAACGCTATATATATATATATATATATATATATATATATATATTGAGCCAGAACTTAGGCTTATGAATTTATGACACATGGATGAATTAATTATCACCTGAATCGTGATGAGCTAGATAATAACATGTAAGTAAAGTAAGACAGTAAATACCCAAGATGTGACATTATTTTTCTGTAAAGGATAAATATTTGTTTATTTATTTTAGAAATATTTGAGTATTTTATTGGTGAAAAAAAATTTCAAAAATCACTTTATTAATAAAGAAATAAAATAAATATAATAAAACGCATAGACAAAACATTTATGTTTTTTGTTCTTCGACTCGAGTACATCTACAAATTTTAAAATAATAATTTAATCTAAGAGTATTAACAAATAAGTCAAATATACGTTTGAGGTTTCTTTGATTCAGAACAAGAAACATTATAGACTTAGAATCCATTATATAGTCACTAACATTCATTTCATTGATTATTCTAGATAATATGAGACTTTTCAAGACATGTTATTTGATATATTGGTGAGTTGTGAGAGTGTGTGATGAGGTGGAAGCAACTGAAAGCATGGTGAGTGAGATAAAGTTGGTGAAAATTATAACATCGAATGTGAGGGTGGCACGTAAGAGACAATAGATGAGGATGCACGTAGACCACAAACGAAGGTGTTGGTGTGGTCCTGTGTTTAGGTTTACACTTATCTCTTCTCTTAAGTTGTTCACTGTTGACATGGCTTTTGGGTGAGTGAAGAGGTTTTGATTTTCATGGAATGCTGCTCCAACAAAACATGGATGTCTTTTCACACTCAGCCCCATCAAGATCAAATCTTTACTTTGTGGCCACAAGAGACTCATTCAAATTTCGTTTCCCTTCGACTACTTCATTGCACCATCGTGGATACACTCTATAAAATTCATCCCAGACATAAACATTCTTCGCATTTTATATTGTTTTCTTTTTCTTCCTATGTTGTCATTTTTGTCTTCCCTTCCTTATTATTCACTTCACACTTTGTTATCAAACATTTGTTGTCTACAGCATCGTCATTTCTGAATAACGCATTAGCATTAATTCATAAAGATTACATCGGAACTTTTGGTTTTGTAATTTGTCAAATTTAATTCGTTAAGGGTGGTCTTCTTCATGCGTCCTTTTTTGACTTTTTTCAATCAGCTTTGACAGAGGAAGGTAATAATATACTTGGATTTGATGTGATGCTCATATAAGAATATTGTAAATTAAACTTTAAAGAACTAGTAAATATATTATGAAAATAATTACGCAGATACATGTTATAATAATAATAATAATAATTTATTGTGTATTTTATTATTGAACATCTAGATTGTTTATTACTATCATACAATTTCAACTGCATTAAATATTTACAAAAAGATTTTGTCGAGGTAGGTTAAATGAAATTATCCATTTTAAGTAAAAGATACATGTGATTTCTTACTGCACAGATATTATATATATTAATAATTTGTAATGACGACTTATATTATTAATATAGACTTGTAATGGTTATATGATCAGAATAAAGTTTTAATCTCCAATAATTTTAAAATATTTTTTTTTCAATTTAAAAATAATCTATTTCAATTTTCAAAATTGACGTTGAAAATTTGTTTAGATAGCTAACATATTTAATTTAAGAAATACAAATAATTTTCCAACTTTTTCTCATTCTTCATTTCTAACAATGGTGGCATGGGTGATGCTACTACATATACACAACAATGCAATCAATTTTGTTTTGTTTTTATCTTTTTTTTTTCTCATTTGTAAAATTAAAATATATTGATTATTAGAATGAATTAATTCACTGTTTACTTTTAGTAACTAAATTTTGAGATTTAGAATTATGACAAAAAGAAAATCTAAAATTATTACTCGACAATTTAAATTTTGATAGTTTAAAACTGTGATGAATTATATATAGCATTTTGTTATTGAATTAAACATATTCATATGATAAAAAAAAACATTTGGTTAATTAATTAATTCCTAAATGGTAAGAGTTAATTCCTATATCTCTAAATTTTTTCCCATAAAGGAGCAGAGCAAAACAAAATTTTTACATTTATTTTGAACTAGAAATATTAACTCACCTTTTAACTATGAAAGACCAAAACTATTACTTTTTATATTTAGAAAACTAAAATAAAATTTAACTAAAATTTAATGTATTAAAAATATACTTTAGCCAAACAAATTAAAGTGACTTTTCTTACGTTACAATTTTAATTATGCGTTTAATTAGTGGACGTGGATATCATTAATTTTGTTAACCACAACGAATGTAACAGTATAATTCGAGAGAACATTAAAACAATTTATTAAAATTGAAAGACTAAAACACAATTTTTTTAAATTAAAAAAAATTGAACAAATAAAATATTTTGTATCATGGTCAGAAAATCCAAACAGCAAATACGAATATGACTTTTGGGATCAACATCTCAAGTTGTAGCATCTTGGACTCAGGAATCTTTTAGAATGGTTTCCCACTAAGATGTTTAAACATTTATTTCAATATCTCATAAAACGTTGATGTTGATCATAATTATCAGTTCAAACTAAGTGGGTCTTAACTTTGAAAAAAAAAACATCATATATAAACTAATCGTGAAATTAAGGTTAAATTTGTTCTAATGATCACGATAAACTTCAATTAATAAAAAAATAATAATTTTTTTTTTCGGATTCCATCTAGGATCCTTCTTAAATTACCCCTAATTAAACAATATTAAAGATTAATCAAATAATTAAGAATATCTTTGCATCCAACTAATTTGAGTGTCAAAATATTTCTGTATCCAATTTTTGACTTCTCTATTCGAGATCATTTATACGTGTTAGAAATATCACATTTCTCCTGATTTTAATTTTATTGTTGGAAATATCATGTATTTGATTCTTTTATGTTATTATCAAATATTCATATATTATGATGATATATTATATTTTATTTTGTCTTTTATATTATGGAATATTGTACACTTTATACATATTAGATAAGTTTACAATAGATAAATCTGAAAATTAGATTTTAGTTGTTTTTCATCAAACACTTCTTATACGTATTTTTTCTTCTTATGACTTATACATATTTAATAATATGAAAAATGTATTCTCGAGTCTACTCTATGTCAGACTTGTAAAATCATCTTTGTATGTTTGTAAATATAAAATTTAAAGTCTATAATTAGAGAAAAATGGTATGAATTAGATGTGAAAGTAGTGTGGTCCATGCATGTGAAGATGGTTGGTTGTTGATGATGGAAGAGTGAGAGGTGGTCAACATCTGAGAGAAGGGTTGCACTTTGAGAGGAATGCAATTAAGATAAAGCAGTGACAAAATTTGTAGGGTTGGCGACAATGAAGATATGCACGGTCACTGTGTGGACGTGACATCAAAATTACAGTGATGCCGACCGTGTAATAGGTTGCCACAAAACTTGTGGCTCAAAACTCAGGAAATGGCTTCAAACGTGGAAAGATTGTGTAGATCACAGTATTGGACATGGTTTGCACCTAGATTTGCTTATCAATTAACCTCCTTTCTCCTTTCTTATTAACTTAAGCCTCCTCAAATAACAGCCACACAATAACACCAACCATTTCAGCCCACAAACTTTGGAGACAGACACAGTTTTATCATGGAATATAAGAATTGTGTTAGGGAACAGTTAATTAAGATTGTGTCTGGTCATTATCTACCTCCTCTACTTGCTTGTATATATGAACCCCAAAACCCTACAAATTGAGAGGGGAATCAAAAATACACATAATATGTTAGATGTATTGTTAATTATAAAACATACATTTCTTTTTCTTGTTTATATATATTGACTTACTTTGATAATCATCGTTAAGAACAATCACTGTGTTTTTTAGGTATTGTTCACTTTAGGGTATTTGAGCTTCGTCACGATTTTGTCCTTAAAAGATGTTTCAGAAAGTGAAGAAATGTATGAGAGGTAGGAATATTTAAACTTAACTTAACATCGACTCTTGAGTGATCATAGACTTATTGGATGTACCGGAACATTGTTAATAAGTTAAAACTAACCTAATACATGTTTTAAAATGTTTTTTATTTTGTCAAGAGTGTATTTTAAATTAATTAGGAGTCTTGTCATGCATGATTGTAGTTATAGTTTTAAAGTAAAAAAAAAAAAAACTGTCATTTTTAATATTTTGAAAGAAATGTTATGTATTATAATTTAAGGAAGCGAGTGGAAAGAAGGAACCATTCTATTTCGAGAGTGATAGATTCTCAAATGAGACTTCTGAGACAACCTAAATTGCAATCTTTCTTTCTTTTTGGTAAATCATAAAGAGAATATTTCTTTAGTTCCATTTGTCTAACCATGTGTTATGTGTAACTTCAACGTACTAATAATAAAAGTAAAAAGTTACGAATTCGTTTCATCATAATGTTATACTGCATACTTTTATAAATCATTGTGATTTCTACTAAATGAGTTACAAATTAAATTTCAGTATACTTTTGAAGAGATGATAAATAGATTCCCAATTCACATTTTATTCATCCAAATTTCATTTCATTCCGTTTAATCATATGAGTTGGATGAAACGTTCCTTTTATTTTGAAATTTTATCTTAGAATTAATTCATGTTTTATAAAAGATTTAAAATATATTTTAACAGATATGTTATTTACAAGAAAATTTTAAAATAAATTGAAATTCTCACAATAAATAATTTGTTTATTTAAAACTAGAAAACTTCATATTCTGTTTCTATATTCTATTTTCTTTTTCGGATTTCTCAAATTCGACCGGTTAAATTTTTATTCTCACCCCTAACGTTGGCCAAAACATAAATTAGGTTATTTCTTCACTAAAATTGGTGAACTTGTTTTCTAGTAATTATTAACTATATTTTTTTTATTAAAGTATGTGATTATCATTTTTTATCAATATCTTAAGGTTAGAACAGTAGTTTTTGTATTTTATAGTAATTAGAGAACTATATCAAAAAATAAATTAAAATATAATAAATTTTGAATTCTTAAAAAGAATCCAAAATTTAAACTTTATAATGAAAAAAGTTAAATTCAATATAAATAAAACTTTTCAATGTTGTAAAATTTTCTATCGTGCTTACGCTTTGTTAGGGGTTCTTTTTGGGCTAATGGCTTCGATTAAAATTCACGAAAGATAGCCCATTCTTGTTTGCAAATTATTATTTTTCAAAAATAATCTGAGTTCAGTACTGGAGTCCATAAAATATTCAATCACGGGCTTTTATTTCCTGTAATCCCTATTTTCTATCTCTACTCTAGAAAACAAAAGCCTTCATCACGTCTCTTTTTTCACAAACAAAGCCCATGGACTGTGAGGCATCACGTGTTTGTTATTTATTTCAAAAATTATTGTCAAATCTGGTCTTTGTTCCATTTTCTTTTAAAATTTAGTGCAGGAAATTCTAAGATATTTTTTTTTGTAGTATCTAACTTCTCCCCCAATAATACAACCACGATAAAATAGCCTTACAACACACGCACACCATATTTCACGAACAAATTTTCAGTTTTCGCCACAAAATACTTTAAACTTTCAAGAGTTAAATACGTTTATAGTCCTAAATATGAACAAAAAATTAAAATTTGTCATTGTCGATATATATATTTTTTTTAAATTTATAAATGAATGAATATAATCCTTTTAACTTAACTGTATTAATTTTTTCTTGTGTTAAACGACATTTCAAGTTAAAATTTGAATTATAACGTATCAAACAATATAAACAGTTCAAACGTTAGCATCACAATTGAGTTATAAGAAATATATCTATTATGTTTTAAAGTCGGTAGGACAAAACTGTATCAATATTTAAGATATGAACGAATTGCAATTTGACATAAAAATTTAGGGATTAAAAACATATTTTAACATTCTAATTAAAATCTTTCTTGTATATTGGTGAAATATATTTTTATTTTTATCATTGTTTTTCATTGTCAACCTATTAACTTATGGTATAATGATATTTTGATGAAAATAAATAATCGAAGGATGATCGGAGTTGTGGGTTAAAAGTGAATAAAAAAGTAGGTTAAAATATCATTATCCTAACTTATGCGAAGGTTTAGGTCGATTAATATATATAAGTTTATTAAAATCATAGATCAAGTATAAAAAGCTAAAATAAAGTTTGAAGTTATTTAAGAGACTTGACAATGTTAATATTTTAATCCATTGCCCTCTTATAAACATATAATTAATGGAGTAAAGATAAAAGAATGAAGATTTTTTTGGTGGTGTTGGTTAGGGGAATGGGAAAGGAGGTGTGGAGGAGAAATCCTGTTGTTAGGTAAAAGAGGTACAACACTTATGCCCAGCTTTATATAGAAAGAATCACCATTGCACCATTCCCTGGGACAAACCTAAATGGATCAACTACCAAAGTAAAAGGACCGTTGCACCTTACCATGGGACCACCTAAGAGGTTCACATTTTCATAAACATAGATTATCAGTCTCTATGGTCGTGTCTTATTATTGTTAATGTTGTTTGAATTTAAAAACCATCATGCGTAATTGAGGTTGCAACTCACACAGCTAAAGAAAACATTGTTCAATCACTGCAATTCATTTTTCATATTACAAAATTAACATTCAACGAATGAGATTCTGTACATTTGAAAGTAAACATTACCAGAGCCTTTTTCAGCTCTGGTAAATCTCTATCATACAACATTATAATCTTCTTGTAACAAAGATTCAACTATCATATGCTTTCTTTGAACACCTTTAAAACAAAAATGAAAATGTACTGCTGCTACTGGACAATTGATTCATCTGGGTCCTGAGAGCTCCATGGCTTGGACTAACAACAAAGAGTCATCAGTGAGATCAGAATACCTATCTGATGAAGACGACTCTTGCGGTTTGAACTTGGTTGTGTCAACTCTTTGTGAGGCTTCCCATCTTTCTGCTAATCCATCACCTTCAAGCATGCGAACCACTTCAGACATTTTAGGTCTGTGCCCTGGAAGATACTGTGTGCACAAGAGGGCCACTTGAACCATTTCCTCAAGTTCAATTCTGTCATAGTTGCTCTTCAGATCCTTGTCTACCAGCATTTCAAGCTTTTTCTCCTGATGAATTTTCTTTACCTGAATGTGAACAACACAAGGACTTAGAGACTTAACATTTGGTTTGTGATGAAGGAAAGAGTTTTTTGATGAATAATGAAGGGAAAGAAACTCACCCAATCAAGCATGGCTCCTTTGTTGTTGGCTGATTTTCCAAACTCTAGAGCTCTCTGGCCTGTGATCAATTCAAGGAGGAGAATGCCAAATCCAAAAACATCAGTTTTCTCAGAGGATTGTCCTGTGGAAAGGTACTCTGGGGCAATATGCCCCACTGTGCCTCTCACTGCAGTTGTGACATGTGAGTCTTGGTGATCCAAAAGCTTTGCCAACCCAAAATCTCCAACCACAGCTTCACAGTAGTCATCAAGCAATATGTTTGCAGCTTTCACATCCCTGTGAATGATCTTTGGATCACACTGCTCATGAAGGTAAAGTAGTCCTCTTGCTGCTCCTAAAGCAATGTGCTTTCTAGTGCCCCAGTCCAACACTGGTTTACCTGAAAACCACCAATTTTGGTATTGGAATCCTTAGGTACACTAAACGAGGTTGTCTAATTTGAGTATGAAATTTAGAACTGATCTTACTCACCCTTGAGACGAGAAGCAACACTGCCATTGGACATGTATGGATAAACCAAAAGCCTTTCTGTTGGTGTCATGCAAAATCCATAGAGTCTGAGGAGGTTTCTGTGCACTGCCAGGCTTATCATTTCAACTTCGGTCTGAAATTGAATCTCTCCTCCAATGGCATTGCCATCTTTAAGCCTCTTTACAGCTACAAGAGTACCATCAGAGAGAACTCCTTTGTAGACATTTCCAAAACCACCTTTTCCTAGGATGTTTTTGCTGCTGAAGTTGTTAGTAGAAATCTGGAGTTCTCTGAATTGGAACCTCTTCAAGTTTCCAAGGTACACTTCTTCATGATGCCGGTCTGAAACAGTTAACATAAAGATCATAAGCATATGAGAACATACCATACTTGAATTCAAACTGGTAGCTTTTGATGCACAGGAACACTATTATATAACGAAATTGATCTCATTTAAGGTGTTCAATGGGAAAGTACCTTTGACATCGAAGAATGCTTGTTGATTGTGCTTGTGTCTCCACCAAATAACACCTCCAAAACCGATAACTATGAGGCAGAGACATCCCAAACTCAAGCCAAAGGCAATTGCCATTTTATGAGATTTTGGTCTTCCTGATTGTAAAGCATCTAGAGAAGCAAAGATATTGCTATCAGCATCATAACAATGACTGTGCAGAATGTATCAGAGTACACTAGTACATGGGAAACTGACACAAGGCTTGTAAGAACAATGAATTTTAAAAAACATGACAAACACTGACGAGATCTTACGTTCGGTATTGTTCAAGTTCATGGACATAGGCATCAATGTCATCCCATGACAGTTTGGCTCTTTTCCCGTGGCACAAACAATGGGGTTTCCAACAATGCTGAAACAATAAAAACGAATGGGATTAATCTATAGGCCAGCACCCAATTTTCTGTTTTCCTTCCAAGCAAAAATGCACATACATAACACCGAGAGATAGATAGAGAGACAGAGAGAGTTACCTGAATGATTTGGCTAAAATTCTGGGCACCGGGCCACTTAGATTGTTGTATGACAAATCACTGAATTACAATCACAAAACAAGAAACGTTTTTAGCAATACCAAACTGGAAAAATGAACTGAAATGATGCATAAGATACAAGTATAAGACAGAAGAGTTCATGTGTATTACAGAAAATTAAGCTGGGTCATGTTAGCCAGAGACTCTGGGAATTCACCAACAAGAGTGTTATTATTGAGCCTCCTGAAACAATTTTAGGGAAAATTTCAGCATCAGAGAGATTGATACTGAAAATGGTTTCATCTCAAGATATCAAACCCAAGCTTATCTATGCTTACAGGTATTGGAGGCTTCTAAGGTGTCCCAGAGATTGAGGAATCTCCCCTCTGAAGAAGTTGTTTGAGAGATCAAGGGTCTGAAGCTTAGGAAGTTTTCCCAGCTCTGATGGGATTGGTCCACTTATGTTGTTATTCTGTAGCAGCCTGAAAAGTTGTCCAAAACATAGTCAATAAGAAGCATTCATCTTGAGAGTATCAAATTGCATAGAGCCTTGCAATTACTTACACAATCTGAAGGTTGGTTAAGTTGCCTATGCTCGGAGATAGAGTACCAGATAGACTTTGGCTTGGAGTGCCCCTGCACAAAACAACACAACACAACACAACTTTCATCTTAAGCTTGAATCAATTTGCACTACAACCTGGTACAACACCTGTTGAGTGTGTTCAAAATTGGAACAGTATTTCAAGAGGTTAATTATAAGATTGAAGGAAAAGACTCACAGTCCAACGACCAAGTTATCTGAAGAACATGTGACCATAGTCCAGCTACATGGATCAACAGCATCCCCATCCCAATTGTCTAGAACACCATGTGGATCCTCCAGAGAGCGTTTTATGCTCATTAAGGCTTGCACTGCATTAAAAAGAGACCTATTTCAAAACTCTGCATATTATGAAGCTATGAACAAGGGGAAAGAAGGAGCAAAATTTCAAGTTTGCATACCTTCGAAGTTCACTCCCTTGGGAGAAAGCAAAGCATCTGCGGAGCTCCAAAAGAAGAACAATGTGAAAAACAAAAGAGTTGTTCCTCTTGGATTCCCCATTCAGATTGAAAATCTCCAAGAAAGAAGATGCAAGTACACTTCACTTGAGGTTGAGGTTTCAAAACTTCAACCCAGAAAGATGTAAATATGGAACGTTTAACAGTTCTGAAATGGGTGTGCTTTCATCACTGTGGTGTTCAAAATAAGAAAAAGAAACTCACTCCCTTCTTTCCATGCTAGAATCTCATTCACCGAAAAATCTCGTGTCAGATCAAAGGGGTGAAAAAAGACATGTTTTTAGACAGCATAAAGAGAAGTAGCATGCCTGTCACTGAGTCAGGAAGCTGTAAACAAAATATTATATATATAATGGCCTTAATCTCAGAACAAAAACAGATGAATAAAAACCAATTCAAGGTAAAAGTTTGAGTCACATATGTGGCAGGGAGAGAACGGGAAATGCACTTGAGAGTTACTTACTTAATCATGCACATGCACTTAAAAGCATAAAGAAGTTTTCATGAAACTATATATGCATCAGCAAAGTAGTAGATAAAGCAGAAAAAAGAAAAAAGAAAAAAAAGTACTGTCGCATGAGAGATATCATTAGATTTTATTAATGAATATTATGCAGACACATTTAGAACAAAAGAATAATACAGTAGTGCTTTTCTTTCCCTTTTGGCTGCAAAGAACCAAAATCCTACGTGTTTGATTCAGCCTCAGTACATTACATAGTATTTGTTTATCTGTTTTAATTTGTTGGATTAGTGTTAGATTAGCAAGCAAAAGCCATGAGTGGTTATGGTTTGGTGGAGAATCCAAAAGGGTGGAGTTTGGCCATTTAGTAGAGTCCTAAAGTTAAAATTTAGAATATTAAGGTATTGAGAATGTGAGAATCTCGAGGAAAATGGTGTTCTGGGGGACTGAAGATTGATGCTAGATTGTGTGAGATAACATAGATGAAGCAGAAAAATGTGAGTTAGGTATAAAAAATAATATAAGATGATGTGGTTTTGTGGTGGAAATGAATGGTATGTGCTTTATAGATTCCATAAAGCACTATGAGCTAACCATCACACTTTGGTCTCTTTGGTCTATTCCCACAGCAGACAGTCATTCCCATAAAATTGTTCAAAAAGAGTAAAACTTTGAAAAGCAAAAGCTGCCACTGCCATTCCCCTCTCTCTTTCCGTGACCCACCACACCACACACTTTCCTTTTCCATTTTTTTCTTTTCTTATTATTATATCACACTCTCACCATTTCCAACTTACACTAACATTAACCCTACAAACTACTCTTCTTTCTCCTACCTTCTACCTCAGCATTAACCCTAATATTTTGCTTTTATTCTTCTGCTTACTTGTTATTCTTACCAAACAACTCAACTGTCACATTCATTCTCCATACAAAAAATGTCAGAAACGTATATTATTGAACTCTAGTGTTCCAAACATTAACCTCATATCCAAGTGAATACTCCAAAATTTTCAATTATACTTCAATGTTCCACATCGATCAAAAAGATAAAAACAAATTTACGTTACTGTATAAATAGCTATAAATTTCAATGCGGAGTCTAATCTTATACAATTGAGTTAGACTTGAACAATTGTTCCTTATTTTTAGTTTTGTAACTTATACAAATTAAAAGTAATTTTTACCTTAATAATTTAATTATGTAATTTTTTACCTTAACAAAGTGATGTAAAATTGAATTAGGACAAACTTTTACATGCAAGAGAGGTGTCTTTTACCAAAGAGTACAATTGTGTTACTATTTGGGGTTTAACTTTAGATCTTTGGGGAATTACTTTTAGAAGGATTCGGATCCTTTGCATTTTCAAAAGAATTGCACTCTGCAATTTTATGACATTATGTTTATTATTGATTTGTTTTTATTGTTTAATATAAAACATTTTGAAGGCTGGGGTTTTCTAGGATTCTTTGTCTTTTCTGTTAAATGGGTTGAACCAACATGATGGAGATATGTGTTTAACATTATTGAGAAGATTTTAATCTTGATTGACTTAAAGTTATATTTTTATGCTGTTATTCTTTTTATAAGGTAATAATTAATTATTATATTTATGCCAATATCCAGTTATATCAGACAGACCCTAAAATATTTATCACTAATTATTCATTACTAAGAATGTCAATACTTTTTTTAAAAAACTAGAAATATTGAAAATATAGTTGTTTTGGAAATAAGATTGAGTGGATTAACCAGAATCCGATAAAAGGTGTTTAAAGGAACTTATATTATTTGCATGCCAACTTTTGGTATATGGTTGTTGTTCATTTGCAAGTTTTAATAACTATGAGATAATTTTTTTTATATATTTATTTTTTAATTGATTAATAAATATGTTTACTTACATAAATATAATTTTTAAACTATAAATTTATACATTGTGGAATAACATTATTGAAAAATAATTTTTTAAGCAATTCCTTGTTATATATATTACATTGTTTAACATTAAGTATCAAATTAATAAATAAATGGACTAACATTTTGACGATTAGCATAATAAAAAGATAATTTTTTTTGAAAAATACTTTTGAAAAATACGATGATAAAATGACTAAAATGTAATTTAGCCTAATAGATAATAATATAACTTTAGCATATGATATAGTGGGTGTGATGATTTTAAAGGATTTCCATATAAAGAAAATATTAGATTGTCTTAAAATTTTTTATTATAAAATAACTATATACTCCTCTCTAGGATTAATTTTATTTAATTTAGATTAAATAGAAAATATAAGTAACATATTTTGAACTTAACATGAATTTTTAGGTAAAAGTGTTATAATGAACAATATGAATTGAAGTGAGTCTCCCTTATAAATCAATCTAAAATAATCCATCAATCCTAATGATACTTAATATACTAAAAATTACTCCCAACATACCTAACCTTTATCTATGATTCTTAATAAATTTATATATCCATAAATTCAGGACAACAAAACAAAACATGCTTCATAGTAAAAGAATATGTGAATCAAAATTTGCATACCTCTCTACATTTTTTCTATAGTGTTTTTAAATATGGAATGTGACATATTTGTGCATCACATGTTCCACAATACATTCATATAGTTGCAGAGTAGATGCTGATTGCATACAACCATATTAAGCACAAAATTATAGGGTGGAAGACACGTCATCAAGAATATATTTGATAAAGACTATATGATAATATATATTACGCATGCAAATGTACTAATAACATAATTTGAAGGGTTAAACGCCATTGATTCACATATGGCAAAGAGCTATAGGTGATAATAAATTATTAATTAGCATTATAATAGGTTGCTAATAAGATTTCAAAATAGGTGACACGCCATCTATGGAGCAATGAGAATGTTTGCCACTTGAGTTAAAGATTATGATATCACAAAAAGAAGTGTTTATATATAATATTGTATCTATAAATGAATTGGATGATAGTAATGTATTTGGATGTGTATGTGGGTTATGTGAAAGGGATGTGACACACTGCCTAATGGTGCACTCAAAAGAAGAATTTTAGGGT
>Ga0209589_1001868_pt1 | contig 35577 bp, 32 predicted proteins | sample CowpeawhiteBW_FD_187525 | JGI IMG/M metagenome (GOLD analysis project Ga0209589, IMG submission 187525) | Root nodule microbial communities of legume samples collected from California USA - Cow pea white BW (SPAdes) (version 2) | ecosystem: Host-associated > Plants > Roots > Nodule | place: USA...
AGGAAACTCTCACAAATGGTTGAGACACAAGAGTATTTTTACTTCAAAATGTTCAACCCTTTTACATGTCTAGGAGCACCCCTTATATAGAAGAGTTTAGGGGCCTCTAAGCAAATAAAAGATACCTAAGGATGTCTCTATAAAAACCTAACCCTAGCTTCTAGAAACTAGGTCAAATAAGGTTACAAAAATGAGAGACAAAAGAGCCAAGTATGGTGTGTGCAAGACTAATTTCGTTCTAGCACAAAAGGAGACAAAGAATGTGTCTCATATGTCTCCAAAAAGTGGTCAAAGTGTGCTAAAAACAAAGGAGACCAAAGGTACATAGGTACACTTGCTTCATACCTTTTACTTTATGCTTTATGCCTTTGCTTTACTCTCTCCTCCACATCATTTATGCTCCCCAATCACCATGCGCCACTTAGCATTGCTTTCTTACTCTTAATTAACCTACAAAGCAAATAAACATAGATTAGCATGTTGGCTTAAGTCAAGTCAACTATAGTCAACAAGTCAAACCTAGTCAGAGGTCAACAAGTCAACTAAAGTTGATTAAACTAAGTCAACTTAGGGAATCAAAAATAACAAACACAAATGAAAGGGATGAAGGATTAGTGAACTTCCTTTCTAAACATGCTTAGTCTTCTTAAGCATGTGCCTCTATCCTTGGTTGGGGTCAATCCTTCATCACCCTCTCTCTCTCTCACCAATGGATGCTTGAAAGACTCTTCCCACAGGGCACACGAAATTCAGTAGCGTTTTCTTCTCCTAATTACTCTCTTTCCTCACATAACTAACCCAAATTAATCAATTTTAATAAAAAAACGAAAATCTAATTAAAAATGTATTCATGGCACTTCAATTTCCATTACCAAGGGTTTCTCTAGACTTTCCATCTGCTCCTCCAGACGGCTAGGGTTCCTACCCCTTCTCATCCATGCTAAAAATTGATTTTAGCAAAAAGAGTTATTTTGCTTACCCCAAGGTTTGAACACACAACCATCCAAATTCAAAGCAAGTGCACAACCAATTAAACCAATTCATGTTTCATGGTATTTTCTATAATTTTAGGAATTTATATCTGTCATCACACCAAACATATCATAAAATATAATATTTAAATAGCACATAAATGGCATACATACGACTTAAAACAAATCCTCTCACATAACCAAGTACTCTCAACCACTTGAGCTAATACTTTTCCACATCATGTAAGTAAACATTAAATGTCATAAAGGCTTCCACTACTCGCATTTTATTAAATAATTATTTATTTAATTATTTAAATCCTCGGGTCTTACAGTCTAAACTTAGGAAGTAACAGCTAAATACACAAAATCAAGTCATAGTTTTGGTACTTAGGCCTTGATAAAGCCCACACGAGCCCAAAGAAGACTCATCGAGCCTAATAAAGGCCAAGCCCACGAGCCAAGCAAAATGTGATTAATATTCTATAAATACAAATGGATCCCAGAAATTAAAGATACGTGATTCATTAATACCAAAATTGGAGATTTAACTTTGAGAGCTCTCGCTGAATTGATCATTGGAGTCCTTTTTGCATGTAACCTCCAAAATGTTCTAATCAACAAAAAGAACACGAAGACAAGCCAAGCAAAGTGGAAGAGTACTCGTCCAAGAGATTCCCAAGTTGGACTAAGATAAGATTCAAGTCTCATGATATCACATTATTGTCTTTGCAAGAACACCTCTATTTGAGAATTTTGATGAGACAGCAGGTCTTTGCTAATGGAAAAATCCATGAAGGAGTTGACTAACCAGGGGGTGTGCTTCCAGCTTCCCTGCATTCAAATGCCAACATATTAAGGGGCACCAAGCTTTGAGTTAAAGCCTAAATTGGTGATGTTGCTCCCAAAGTTCCATGGGCTGGCTTATGAAGATCCTTAGAAGCACGTCAAAGAGTTCAAGTGGGTATGTTCTTCCATGAAGCCTGCTGGAGTTCCAAATGATCGCATGCTCACACTAGAATTCCAATACCACCAAGCTACAGCTCGGATCGCACGTGTTTAACCCCCATTGGAAGCTATAACTCATAAATGGCCATAGAAAGTTCATACCCAAAGAAGATTATCCACAGTCATGTAAAACTCTCAATATCGTTAACTTGACTAGGTACCACTAAGCGATGCATCAGGTTCTGGGTAAATTCCAGATTTTCCCTGCATCTGTGAGAACCCTAAAATCTCCAACCCAATCCAATCATGCTTCCAGAATTCATGTACATTTAGTACTAGCACGCAAACATGAAATCCCTATCATTCGCACATTAAATCATATTCCAATTCATTTCCCAAAGTCCTCACGGAATCCTCCTATTTATGCATTCACAAGAGCATCAAAGAAATCCTAAACAACAACAATTTAAATATTTCACATTAGAAATCACTCAACCAATACCAAAAAGATCAATCCAGGGAAACAACCTTGCTCCCGCACCATCAAAAACACATAAGCCAACTCGTAGAGATCGCGTCGCCTAGCAGGCTTGAAGTGCCACTAGGTAGTTCTTAGATAAATCCTAGAAAATGACCTCCCTCTTCATGCATCGCCTGGTGGCCAAGAAAACCGCCAGGCAGGTTTTGGGCAGAAACCCAAAAACATGGTTTTTCTCAAAAAGCGAAAGGAAAAGAGGTTCCATGCATTCAACACACCATACAATTCATTAAAACAAACATAAGTGAAGCTCCTCTTACCTAAAAGAAGTTCTTTCACGCTAGCCAAGGTTCAAACCCGCATCCACCCAATTACCAAGTTTATGCACAACCATCAAGCCATCACATGATTAAAGATATTTCATGCATACATATAAGTATGACACCATGCCACGTGTCGATGTATACACCCAAAACAATTTAAATAATTAAAACATCACACAATTGACATACACAAGATTTGAACCTAAGTCCTCGCAACATAACCAAGTACTTTGAACCACTTGAACTAGTGTTATTCCTTGTTATAACTCTCCTCATTAATTAATTTGGGGATTTTTTTTCTCGTATTTATTAAATAAATATTTATTTATTTATTTAATTTTCTCGGGTCTTACACATGATAATTATTGATTGCATATTTATGGGTATCTAATCATTGGACATAATATTAGAACCTATACTAGAATAGACAACTAATTGATTGTGCATCTAGACATAGAGTACATCATAGGTCATTCTTAACATCCAAACTTAAGGCTTAATGCAAACTTTTAATAAGGAAAGGTCTAAGACAATAGGGTTCTTATTAAAGTTTAGACTTGTCACTAAGACATTCGGGCTTGTTACATGGTGGTGTGAATGTGAGAGACAGAAATAGAAAAATATTGCATGTTGTTTTACTTTGAACGGAATCATGAAACAAAATCCTCGGTAAATTTTTTATCTTATATTTTTCTTAATCAAGGTATCTGTTTCCATTATGTTAATTCCAATTATAATCCATATTCTACATTTATTTTTCCTTTAACCCACAAATGTTTTGTTATTCTCACCCTTATCAGTAACTAACCAATTAATTTAGACCACATTAGTCCTTGTGGGATATGATATATGAACTTGTCCACTGTATTACTTGTGCGATTTGGTACACTTGCCACTTCTGTAACAATTACATTTGCCCTTCTCTTTACCATCTTTCACTCCAACGTTTTTAAAATATTTCCAAACTTCAGAGGTAGAAGTCTTAACTTTCTTACTCTCTTTTTAAACCTCATTATCTTCATTGTTAATAGAAGGTGGCTCTAGCTCATTAGATTTTTCATTATTTCTATTATCATCAAAATTAAAATTCACATTAACTCTTTGATGAATAGTTTCAGATTCTATGTTGCAGATTAATTTGTAAAAAAAATATAAGTCATATCTACCAGGATATGGAAATAGCTAAGGAAGCAACTAACTTTTGATGTAAATGGACCCCCACCAATAACACAGAACATCATTAATAATAACTTTGGCATGGCAACTAACTTCACCAGAACAAATGAAACTAATATAAGCATGTAAGAATTCAAAACCGCTTAAGAACTCTTCAACAAACTTCAGATTTTAATTCCAATTACAAAACTAGAAATGAGAACTATTGGTAGTGAATATGTTGTCTACAAATTAGAACCACAATGCAAAGATATATCCAAAACTTAAAATAGCATAACAACATTCCAATAGCTAAAAAACGGCACTACAAAGACGCATCAACAACATTTGTCTCCTAACACCAAAATGACCACAAAGGAACATAAAAGAAAAGTAAGTTAAGAAACAAACCTTACATGGAGAACAATTACAACGGAGGATGATTGAAGGAGTAGCAGCAAAGAAGAGTAACTACCCAAACGGCAACGACATAAACAACCACTTTTGCACAAAGGAGCACAGATGAAAAGGGGCAACAGCGACATGGAAGAGCAATCACGCAGAGTATCACCAATGCATGGACGACCATTGACGTCGAGGACCACCAACGCAGACGTGTAGGAGCAGTGACACGAAAGAGCACCAGTGAATGCAAATTAGAATAATCAAATATCTTCTGTTTCTACAGAGAACAAACAAGATAAGTTAGGCACAATCGTTACCTTATCCGTGTAATCCGCTATCTCTTTAGTTGGCCTCTCCCCGGTTGATATATGTAAGCTTGAACCCAGGAGGGGTTACCTGCAGAAGAGTCTCCGAAGCTCAAGTAAGTCAAAGCTCTCAGAAAGTCAAATCAGTGATTAATGAATGCGTACCTTTAATTCGTGGGGTCCATGCGTATTTATAGAGCATTAATGATGTTCGTTTATCCAATGGGTCGGGCCTTGGTTTGGGCCCTAGCCTGGGTTATGAGTGGGCCTGGGCCCTAACCTAGGCCCCAAGGTCCATCGAACGCTGGGACCTCCATTTTACTAAGTCTTCGAAGGCGATCTGATCCATTTATTTCTTGGCTTGTCAGATGTCGTCCTTGGTCGTGTACTATCCATGTTGGCCATTTTGTCGTTACTTTAGCCTTTGTTCATTTAAATTCGAGAACATGGCAGCCCAGGTCGTGTACTTGGGTTGTCTCTAGCACGTTCGTGAGGTTTATCATTTATATGGTTAATTTGACCAGGTCCGGTATAAGTTAGACTTACTCGGCCTAGGCTGAATACTTGGCTGCCTTGATGTATTTTTTACTTATTTGATTGAGTTCGGTTAGGTGTGGTACACCAGTCCCCCAGCCTTGTTCGATGGAAGTTGTCGGTCAAGGGTGATATGTGTTGGTATGCTAACGGCACCGGCTAGGTGTGGTACACCAGTCCCCCAGCCTTTAAGTGTGATGAATAGTGTTAAGGCTAAAAAGTGGTAACCGTCAGAAGGTAGGTGAAGGGGTGCCATGGGTCCAATCAAGAAGTTTTGGCGCCGTCGTTTTTCAAAAGTCGTATCTTTCGCAATGATGGTGTCGATTGGTTTGGGGTTTTATTTTGGCGGGAAGGGTTTTCGTCGTTTGGGATCCTGGACTATAAATATAGGTTTGAAAACGGGTGAGGGGTTACTTGTTTCACTTGCGAGAGTTCTGAATTCAGAGATCTTGTGCGCGTCATATTGTCCGACTAGTTCCCAAATTCAACCGACATCTTCTCGTAAAAACGAAATCAGGTATGTCTAGTAGTGATAGCATGTCTACGTCTAGTAGTAGTGAGAGTACCGAGTCGGAGAGAAGTAAGGATAGGCAACTTGACGGAGAGGGTACGAGTTCTGGGATTGTTACAAGTGGGATGCCAATGGAGGTTGTGAGGGAGGTTCGAGAAGATCCCCCCGAAGAGTTGGAGGAGAGCAACTGGTCGGCGAAAGATGGGTATGGGTGGGCGGCTGCTGACGTTCGTGACCAATCATCTTTGTTCAGGTGGTCCGTCTACTGAACTCTTGGTTAATTTGCACACCTGTCATCTCCAAGGGTTTCAGTGGGGACATTGTTTCTCTAGAGAGGGTTAGTGCTATCGACCGGGTATGCTATGGGCAGGAAGGGGCTACCGAGAACTTTTTCTACACGTATATGTGCCACTTTTCTCAACTTCATGTGCGATTGCCGTTAGACGATTTTACTATAGGCGTATTGCGAACGTTGAATGTGGCACCTACACAGCTACATCCGAATAGTTGGGCCTACTTGCAGGCTTTCCGCATTTTGTGCCAGTCTTTATACTTGGAGCCCACTCCTTATGCTTTCTTATATTTTTACGACACCAGACCTCGGCGGCCGGCTACTTGGCTATCTTTGATAAGTCGCCCCAGCATCAGCAGACTGGATGCCTTCTCCCAATCTTTCAAGCATTTCAAGGATGGGTACTTCAAGGTCGTCGTTAAAGAAGGAGGAAAAGCTTATTTCTTGAACGCAGACGGAAGTGCCAAGTTCCCTTTTAGTTGGACAAACAATCCTTCTCGGTATAAGGACATGGGGATGGATGAATTGTCGGCTGGTGATAAGGATGTTGTGGAGACCTTGTTGAAGTTTGTTGATAAGTTGCCCACTAAGGGCCTAGTTAGAGTTTATAATTCGATGCACCCGATAATAGATATCGAAGGTATCTGTTTATTACTTAAGTTGTGTTAATAATTCTAAGTTGTTTTGATCCGAGTTGTGATGTATTATTGTAGGGCATATGGCGCAGTCTGGAAAGAAGAATTTGGCGCTTTTTCAAACGTTGAGGAAGGAAATGGCCGCTTAGGCCAAGGCGGCTGGGAAGACTGATGTTCCTAATTTACAAGAATCTGTGGTGGAGGTGCATGTGCACGGCGGGACGAAAAGGAAGGCTGAGCTTCCGCCTCGACCCGGCAGGGAAAAGATGTGAAGAAAGTAAGGGCGACCTTGCTCGGAACGGGGTCGGCTAGCGGAGCAGGGTCGGCCAGTGGGGAGAAGGGGCCGGAATCTGGGTTGATCGAACTGCCGGAGATATCTGTGAGGAAGGACATCTCAATTACCCTCCCAGATACCATGGATACGAACCACATTGTGAGAACAATGGTCGAGTTTGGGAGCAAGGCTTTAGTTTTAAGCCGACGCGTGGGGTCGCTTTATAGGAGAGAAGTGAAGGAGGGTGGCCGGGAAAAGGTGGAGGAGTTGCAGGGGAAGGTGGATAAGCTGGAGGAGGAAAAGGCTACGTTGGAGTAGGCCAAGGAAAGTTGGGAAGCGGAGAGGAAAAGGTTGGCAACATGGAGGGTTCGTTGCTTGGATTCTGAGGAAAAGATGAATAAACGGATAGGGGAATTGGAAGAGGACTACGATGACTTGAAGGAAAAGTATGATGGAGTTGTTGGTGAGCTTGATGATCTGAAGAACAGCATCATACAGGAGCACATCAATGGTTTTGAGAAGGGATTGCGGCAAACGGCTTTTTTTCTACCAGGATGTGGACATAACGGATTCGAGGTTTGATGTGAATAAGGATGTTATTGACGGGAAGTTGGTCCAAGAGGATGAGGACAGTGGGAACGAGGGGGCGCAGGAGAAGGTGGCGGAGGAGGAGAAGAAGGCGGGCGATGCCGAGGATGCACCTGTCCCCACAGACTAGGATTTCTGTCTTAATTGATTCAAGAATATTATTTGATCATGTTTGTAATATTTGGTACATTTAGCTACATTGGTACATTGCACTTATGTTTAAATGTGATTAAGGTTCTGCATGTTATTACGTACGTTGTGTTTTGTTTATATGTGGTGTATGCGTGTCGTGATAAGTTGTAAGATAAGGGTGTTCAACCCAGGCCGCTTACTTGGGGTAAGGGTGGGGAACTTAAACGAATTAACCACAAGATAAGGGTGTTCGACCCAGGCCGCTTACTTGGGTAAGGGTGGGGAACTTAAACGTATTAACCACAAGATAAGGGTGTTCGACCCAGGCCACTTACTTGGGGTAAGGGTGGGGAACTTAAACGAATTAACCACAAGATAAGGGTGTTCGACCCAGGCCGCTTACTTGGGGTAAGGGTGGGGAACTTAAACGTATTAAACAAAAGATAAGGGTGTTCGACCCAGGCCGCTTACTTGGGGTAAGGTTGGGGAACTTAAACGAATTAAACAAAAGATAAGGGTGCTCGACCCAGGCCGCTTACTTGGGGTAAGGGTGGGGAACTTAAACGAATTAAACAAAAGATAAGGGTGTTCGACCCAGGCCGCTTACTTGGGGTAAGCGTGGGGAACTTAAACGAATTAACCAAAAGATAAGAGTGTTCGACCCAGGCCGCTTACTTGGGGTAAGGGTGGGGAACATAAACGTATATGAGAGAAACACATGGAGAAGTCGTGTAGTTGGGAACCCTTCGTTTTATTTATTGAATAGGGGTGCCTCGTTAAAACTTCCCTGGCCAAAACCCTCCTTAGGGAAAAAAGTCCAGGTGAGGAAAGAGAGTACACTCGGGGTTACAAGTATTGGTTCGATTACAATACACATTCAGCTGAAGTAGAACTTGAGGTGGGATACATTCCAAGTGTTGGGAATCTCTTCCCCAGATAGTTGTTCTAGGCGATAGGCTCCTCCTCCTGCATCCTCGCGTATGCAGTATGGGTCGTCCCAATTGGCGGAGAACTTGCCATCCTTTTTTCTAGCATTGCTGGCCATTCTCAATACTAGGTCCCCGATGACGAAGGATCGTGGACTTAGATTTGCATTATATTTCTTGACAGCTCGTTGTTTGGCGGCTAAATTACGTATCTGGGCTTTTTCTTTGAGTTCGGGTAGAAGGTCGAGATGTAAGGCCATGTTTTGGTGATTTTGGGTTGGGTGGTATAGTTCTCGGTACAGGGATGGTTCGCCAATTTCAACCGGTATCATGGCGTCTGTGTCGTAGACTAGGCTGAATGGGGATTCGTTTGTTGATGATTGGGGGGTGCTACAATTATGAATTTTACCTGCCCCTTGCCGAGTGAAAAGGGGCCAAGGATGTCCATTCCCCACTTAGCGAATGGCCATGGGGACAGTATGTGGTGTAGTTGTTCTTGTTTCTGGTGAATAACGTTGCCATGTTTTTGACATGGCTTTCATTTCCTGACATGATCCTGACAGTTTGCTTCTATGGTCAGCCAGAAGTATCCGGCTCTAAGAACTCTGGTAGCCATGGTGCGTGCACCGAAATGATAACCACAGATACCTTCATGTAGCTCTTTGATAATATATTGGGTTTGCTCTATCGTGACACATTTAAGGAGGGGTTGGCCATATCCGCGTTTGTAGAGGTCATCGCCTATCATGGTGTACCTGGCGGCCTTAGCCAGCCAAGTTTTGTCCGCGTCTGGGGGGGTTGCCGGTTTTGAGGTATTGGATGTAGGGGGTGGTCCAGTTTTGGCTTTGGGAGGGGGTGTTGTTGCTAGCTGGGGTGTGGTTTTAATTTTGACAAGTGTGCGTGATGGAAGGTGTGGATAGTGTTTGCTGTAGTAAGGATAAGTGACGATTTTTGAGCTTGGTGTTGGCTAATTTGGAAAGGATATCAGCCCTGACGTTGTCGGTTCTTGGGATGTGTTCGACGCGGACCTGTTCGAAGGCGATTTGAATGACTGCACGGACCAGATGGTAATACTGTAGAAGGATGAGGTCTTTGATCTGGAACTCGTCATTTAGATGACCTACAGTAAGTTTGGAGTCGGTTTTGCACGTTAGTTTCTTGACGCCTACCTCGCGGGCTAGGGAAAGACCAGCGAGGATGACTTCATATTCGGCTTGGTTATTTGACGTTTTGAAGGTAAAGTGAAGGGATTTTTCAATGAGGATATCATTGGGGCCTTCTAAGACGATGCCGGTGCCGGCACCCCTTGGATTTGAGGAACCATCTACATGAAGCGTCCAATGGTCCTCCATAGGTGTTTGTTGTAGGTCGTTGATGAAGTCTAAGAGACACTGGGCTTTGATGGGGCCGTGGGGTTCATAGCGGATGTTGAATTCGGATAGTTCCACGGCCCATGATGACATGCGTCCGGCTAGGTCTGGTTTTTGTAATATTTTTTGGATTGGGTAGTCGGTCTTAACGGTTATGGTGTTGTTTTGAAAATATAGGCGTAGACGGCGTGTCGCGTGGACCAAAGATAGGGCCAGCTTTTCTACCATTTGGTATCTGGTTTCAGGGTCTTGTAACGTTCTGCTCACGAAATACACAGGATGTTGTGGGCTTTCTATTTCTTGGACCAGTGCGGCGCTGACTGTATAATCGGTGGCTGTGATGTATACGAGCAGGGGTTGATGGGTGTCCGGCTTGTGGAGGATAGGTGGGGAGGTTAGGGTTGTTTTTAGTTTTTGGAATATCTGTTCACAATCATCTATCCACGTGAACCGGGTGGATTTCTTTAGGAGTTGGATTATGGGTTGGGTTTGTTCGGCTAGCTTGGGTAGGAAACGGGAAATGGTTGTGAGACGGCCAATGAGACGTTGGACTTCTTTAATAGTAGTGGGGCTGCGCATTTCGATGATAGCCTTGCATTTTTCAAGGTTGGCCTCTATGTTGCGTTGGGTTAACATAAAACCAAGGAACTTGCCCCGGTCAACGCCGAATACGCATTTGTCGGGGTTGAGCCGGAGGTTGTATTGACGTAGCACGGAGAAGACTGCTGACAGGTCTTTAGCGTGTTGGTGATGGCTTGGGGATTTGACAACCATATCGTCGACGTATACTTCGACACAGTGTCCCATTAGGTGGCTGAACACCTTGTCCATTAGCCGTTGGTAAGTTGCTCCGGCGTTTTTTAGGCCAAAGGGCATGACCCTGTAGAAGTAGTTGGCGTCTTCCGTGATGAAGGCGGTTTTGTGCATGTCTGATGCGGCCATGGGGATTTGGTTATATCCTGAATATGCATCCAAAAAATTAAGCACCTTGTTCCTTGTCGCGCCGTCTATGAGTCGAACAATGTTGGGTAAGGGTAAGCGTCACGGGGGCAAGCCTTGTTCAAGTCTGTGTAGTCTACGCACATCTGCCATTTGCCATTGGCTTTCTTTACCAATACAACGTTAGAAAGCCAAGTGGTATACTGAGCTTCTTCTATAAATCCTACGCTCAGCAGCTTGTCGGCTTCGACCTTGGCTGCTTGCCGACGTTCTTCGCCAAGCTTGCACTTTTTCTGGGATACATAGTGGGCTTCTTTGTATATGGATAGTTTGTGGGATGCCACCTAGGGGTCCACTCCAGGGAGGTCGGCAGCCGACCAGGCGAAAAGATCAATGTTGTTGATAAGGATGGGTGTAATGGTGGCACGCTCGTCAGAGTTTAAACCGGTGCCTAGGTTAATAGAGTGGCCATTGGGAGGTTGTAGAGGAGAGGTGTCCTCAACTGGTTCGAGGCGAACATCCCGGCCTATTCTGGGGTCAAGATCTTCACCGGATAGGGCTATGCTAGAGTCAGGGGGTCTCTCGATATGGTTGGTTTGTTGAATTGGTAGTTGTGGTCGCAAGCTGGCCATGTAGCATTCTCGTGCCAAGCGATGGTCGCAGTGGATGGTAAGGATGTCGCCGGATGGGGTAGGGAACTTCATGGCTAAGTGAGGGGTGGAAACGACAGCGCCAAGGGTATTGAGGTAAGGGCGACCCAAGAGGATATTATAGGATGTTGGCGCGTCGATGATGAGGAAGTGGATTGGGATGGTTTTAGTTTGGGTTCCCTCCCGAAAGACGGTGTGAAGGTCAATGTATCCCCGGGTGGATACTTGTTCACCGGAAAAGCCATATATTGGTTCGTCATATGGGACCATGGCGGTGTCGGGAAGTTGAAGTTTTTGGTATGTGGCCCAGTAGAGTATATCAACAGAGCTGCCCTGATCAACAAGGACTTTCTTGACAGCGTAATTTTCGATTTCAACAATGATGACCATGGGGTCATCTTGTTGGTGGTCGAGGCCGTGGAAGTCACCATCTGTGAAGACGATAGGAGGCATACGGCGCCTATGGTGGGAATGGGTGATGTTGTTGATGGATTGTATATGGCGGAGGTGTCTTTTCCTGGCGGAAGAGGTGGAGCCTCCGCTTGCGAAGCCACCAGAGATGGTGTTAATGGTGCCACGTAAGGGAGTGTCGGCAGGGGTGATGTCGGTGTGGGCTGGCTCCGGTTCTTGATTGGTGGGTTGGGCGGGGTGCCTATCGTGACGAGAGTCATGTGGTGGATGTCTGTGATCGAATCGAGGGGGTGACGGGATCGGGAGGAAGAGGAATGGTCATCTCTACGGATGAAGCGACGAAAGTGGCCAGCACGGACCAGTGCTTCTATTTTATCCTGGAGTGCTTTGCATTCTTCTATAGTGTGGCCATGGTTGCGATGGTAACGGCAATATTTGGTCATGTCGGCGTTTGGAGGTGTAGTTGTCTTGCGTGGTGGAGGGATTAGATCAGCTTGGAGGGCTTCGTCGAGGATGCGGGAGCGGGCTATGGTAAGGGGGACGTATCTGGTGAAGCGAGGTTGGAGGGGTTCACGTGGGCGGGTATCAGGACACGGGTTAGGATGTGGGTTAGAAATTGGGGTAGGGTTGGCGGGGGTGGTTGCATAATCGTTGCAGAATTTCGTGTGAAGGGTTTGCATCTCCTCCATGCGGACATAGTCGGCTGCACGCAACTTGAGCTCGTGCATGGAGGCAGGTGGGTGGAGATAGACGTTGTTGGCGAAGGGGCCGGGTTGTAGAGTAAGGGCCATGCACTGGAGGATCATCTCCTGATTGAGATGTGGTGTACGAAGGGCTGCCTTACTGAAGTAATCTATGAACGCTCTGACTGGTTCGTTTTGTTCCTGTCTGATGCCTAGGAGGGATATAGTGGTAGTTTGATGTGGGCGGCTGCCGGCGAAATGGGTTGAGAACATGTGGGAAAGGACGTCGAAACTGTCGATGGAGTAAGGCGGGAGGGTTGTGAACCATTGTAGGGCAGGGCCCTTGAGGGTGGTGGGGAAAGCTTTGCAAAAGACTGCGTCTTGGGATGTGTATAGGGCGACATGGGTGATGTAGACCTTAAGGTGTTCATCAGGGTCAGTTTCACCAGTATAGCGATCCAGGGTGAAAGGTTCTCATTGGGCTGGAAGTGGGGTGTTGGCGATAAAGTCAGTGAAGGGGTGACGACGTTTGGGCTGGTGGGGGGGAGCAGGTGAGGTGGGATGGGATGGTTGATCATAGTGGGGAATGTGGAGGTTAGGTTGTGAGGGGGATGTGGGTTGTCGGAAGATATTATCGGTTGTATGGTGGAATATGTGTGGTGTGTAGGGTGGTGGGTATGTTGTAGGGGATCTGAGTGGTAGGGAGGGTAGCGGCGGGGGTTGGGGGTGCGGTAACTCCCGGTTGGCCAGATGGGAGGTGATGGGGATGGGTGGAGGTAACGGGTGTTTGTTGGGTGGTGGTGAAGGTGGGAGGGGTGAGGTTGTATTCACTTTCTTCTTTTGTGGGCTGGAAGGCCGGGGACTTCACAGCTTCAGAAGTTTCTTTGGCCTTTCCTTTCAAATTGGGATCAGCCTCGATCCTTCGCCTCAGGCGAGAGTTCTCTTGCCTCAATGCCTCCATTTCATCAGCGCTGCGTTTCTTCAGACCTGCGAGTTCTTGTTGCATCTTTGCTTGGCCGTCTAGGATGGCGGCCAGATCAGGGGTGATGCCAGGAGGTCCAGAGGGACCAGCATCAGCTTGCTTGTTCACTCCAGCTCTGCTACGGGTGGAAACCATCTTCAGAGAAAAACGGGTACTAAAGGTTTTCGTCTCGTGACCCACGGTGGGCGCCAATTGTTCCTGCAGAGAACAAACAAGATAAGTTAGGCACAAGCGTTACCTTATCCGTGTAATCCGCTATCTCTTCAGTTGGCCTCTCCCCGGTTGATATATGTCAGCTTGAACCCAGGAGGGGTTACCTGCAGAAGAGTCTCTGAAGCTCAAGTAAGTCAAAGCTCTCAAAAAGTCAAATCAGTGATTAATGAATGCGTACCTTTAATTCGTGGGGTCCATGCGTATTATAGAGCATTAATGATGTTTGTTTATCCAATGGGTCGGGCCTTGGTTTGGGCCCTAGCCTGGGTTATGAGTGGGCCTGGGCCCTAACCCAGGCCCCCAAGGTCCATCGAACGCTGGGACCTCCATTTTACTAAGTCTTCGAGGGCGGTCTGATCCGTTTATTTCTTGGCTTGTCAAATGTCTTCCTTGGCCGTGTACTATCCATGTTGGCCATTTTGTCGTTACTTTAGCCTTTGTTCATTTAAATTCGAGAACATGGCGGCCCAGGTCCGGTATAAGTTAGACTTACTCGGCCTAGGCTGAATACTTGGCTGCCTTGATGTATTTTTACTTATTTGATTGAGTTCGGTTAGGTGTGGTACATCTTCCAGATATATTTTTCTGTCATGGAGATCTAAAATGATTTAAGTTGATCTTGTCATATTCAAAAAGATTTGGCAAATATTATCTTTTGATATTTACTGATATAAAATAAGATAATTATTTTAAAATATCAAATAACATATCCATAATATATTTGTCCCAAATTATCTTTTATCGTAAAGATTTATCAATTACCAAAGCCAATTTTATAGAAAAAAATAGAGAAAATGCAAGGTCTAATTTTTGTTGTTCATTCCCTCTTCCTAACTTAAGCCAAATTTCTCCATTTTTTCATGCTTTGCTTGCCTTCTTCATTCAATATTTGGTTTGGATTTTTGTGATTTTGATTATTTGTTATTCTTAGAATTATCTTTAAGGTGTCACAAAACTTTACTTAGTTTATTTCCATATTTCCATGAGCTCAACTTAGTTGCAGTTGGCTTAACATATCTCAAAATATCCAAAGAAAATTTATGCAACTTAAAAGTAATTTTTAAAATATTTTTATATCTCATGCTCAATAAATCCAATTATAATAAATCCTAATTAAAACAATCTTTTAAAGCACAAAAACAAGTTTAGAATCCAAGATTAAAGGCTAAATGAGGGAATAAATATGCACTCAACAACGAGTTTCTATTTATCAATGTCATGGAAAGAATCATTATGATCATGTTAAAAACAGTAAATAACACAAGAATGGAGTGTTGATTTATATTTTAAAATTTTCACAATTTTTTGTTTGTAACATCTATGCAAGCAATATCAAACGATACTAAAATGAATGTAAACACCCCAAACCACTTTTGCCTCAAATGAGTATTATTTCCCAAGTTACTTATGGCTCAAACAAGTATTCTTTATAAAGCAAGTTCTAGCTCAAAACATGTATTCTTTCAACTCTCAATCACTTCTAGTTGATCTCGTTCAAGTATTCTTTCCACAATCCACTTATGGCCTAACTAATTATTCTTTTGGCAGTACCTCCTTGATTATACAAACACAAGGATTGAGTAATCAACAAATCATAGTTGTAGCTCATCATAGAAGGGAAAGCCTTTCAACACATACAACGGTTAGGCACTTTTAACTAGATTACTAATATGAACACAAACAATGTTCTTACAAAGCTTTAAAGCAAGGAAATGTCAACAAAGTTTTAGCACTTGTAAAATGATAGCTCTAGATCTTTTCTTCTTTTTTCTAAAAGTGTCTTTATATAGACTTGTGAAGATATGACCAGTGCAAAACCATTTTTTTCTTATCGAATGAGTAGCTTTTAACTCACTTGAATGTCTTCTTCTTATTCTTCTTCTTGCTATCTTGTCGAGCTTTGATGTAGAAAAGCATTGAATGTGATCCATACAACATTAATTTCTCATTTCTTCTTTTGGCAACCTCTCTAATAGCTAACAATCCTAAACTTCCTAGCTGACATAACTTTTTACTTATTCAAGGGATAAAAGTGCACATCATGCTAGGTATATAGGTTGGCCAAAGTTGACATGTGTTAGATAAAATTATTGAACAACTCAACTTTAGCTTTGTCAACATTCAATTTTGTCACATTACGATTTTAGTTGCGACCAAGCTCGAATTCGAAGAATAATTTGAATAGGGCTTTGAAATTGGGCGTGAATATCTTGAAAACAAATGATGAAGAGATTCTCTATATCTTCTGACTTAAGCTTTAGATTATTCTTAATGTGTGTTAGTTTAAAGTTTTATTCATACTTATCATCTTATTGATCTTCAATTACTTATCAGACAAGTAGTTTTCAAGTTGTAAGCCTATTGTCTTTAAGCTAATGAAAACATTCATGGTGTTGCATTGTTTCTCTAATCTTCTTCCCCTTTTTTATGGTACTTAAAATTATAAAACTAAATATGAAAAAATTACAACATCAAATAAACATATTATAAAAAGAAATACATTATGGTTTGATTTATTGTTTGATAACATATATTTTGTACATACATTTATAGATTTATTGCAAAGTGCTTGGACTTTTTATGTGCTTTATTTTCAGTTTATAATTCATTTCTTTTCAGTACTAATAAATCTAGTTCATATTACATATTTGGTTTAATTTTTTATTTTCAACTCATCTAGCATTTTTTCATTATTTTGGCCATAACTATTTTGTAGAAATTATTTTTGTTTGATTATAGTTTAATTGAATTTTACATTTACAAGAATTTAAAATGGATATATGATTTACTAGATTTAGAAATTGAGGCAGATTTGCTAAAATTTTGTAAAAGAACCCTAAATATTAGCTTTTGTACGTACTATCTTAAACCTTTGTAATTGGGCTTCTACACTTGATTAGAGACCATGATTAGGCCCACATTTGGTTCAATTTTTAGAGCCTATATAAGGCCTAGTTGTTCTTAAACCTTTGTAATTGGGCTTCTACACTTGATTAGAGACCATGATTAGGCCCACATTTGGTTCAATTTTTAGAGCCTATATAAGGCCTAGTTGTACTCAAGAGCAAAAGACCAAAATCATTTTCGAAATTTTTAGAATTTAGTTTTTTCTCCTTTTCTTTCTTTTCTCTCTATTTTCGATTTTATATTTCCATATTCTTCTTTATTGTTCTTTTTTTGCATTTTTTTATATTCAATTATGGAGAGTTAAATATTTGAAGATCAATTCACAAAATCAAGATTAAACAAGCTGGATTGAGTTTGCATCAATCTTTCTTCACTCCTAAATTGTTCTTCTCTTCTCTAATTTTGATTTCGTTCTTCATGATATGAAATTGTGATTTTGAAATAAGAATTCAAATTATGAATAAATTGAATCTTGATTTAATAACTAAACACGAATTTGATTGATTGATATTGAGATTTAATTCGTATAAATCCGTTTAGTTGATTCATTGAATCGATTAATTATTCAAATATGAATTTGAATCTTTAAAGAATTATATTTTTGGATTGATTGTTTAAAATATGAGAGTAATCTATTTTCATCTTGTAAATGTTTGCATTTGATTTTTTTTTACAATTTAAATACATAAACCTTAAATTTAATTTGTAGGTGAGCTATACTAAATATTAAATACAATATAATATGTGTTCTTTGATAATAGATCTAGGTGGTGTTCTATACCGCAAAATTTAGAGAAATTTAGTTTTTTTTTTTTCATTTGTGAGCCTCTTCAAAAACAACTACTAACTCACACTCATGTCATAACTAAAAATCGACCTAGTTTATAATTCACAAAAAGTCATTCTCACTTTATCTTTTGTCGTATCATTGATAAATTAGGAATCATCAATATTTATTCTCCAAATTTAGAGATGTTTGAATAAAAATATAATTAGTTATTTAGTCTTCAAATATTTTAGATATTATTTATATGATATATAATATTTTTTTTCTTAATTTAGTATGTTTTTCTTTTATATTTAGTTTCCACTTTTGTATAGATGATATAATTTATTCAGTGAATTATTAAACTTTGTCTCTCTTGATAATAAGTTAATGTATAAAAAGAAATATATAATCAATATATTTGAAAATGAGTTTATCTTTTTATAATTAAGAGGGAAAACATTTTATCATTTACTTTTTTATAATAATGACAAACTTAGGTAATGTTATTTTTTCTTACTCACTAATTATATATTTTATTTATAGCAATATTTAATATATTAAAAACGTATACATATGCATTGAAATTCTTTCATTAATTGTTTTTGGGCCCCTTTTTAGTCAAGTTACTGGTTCCATACCTGAGTTAAGTTATGGTCAAAGTATAACATCCTATTTAATAGTTTTTACACTACTAAACAAAAAATTATATCGTGATAAAACAAAAGCAAGTAGTAAAAGGAAGTTAATATAGAGTATCAATACAATCATCCAAAAACAACTATAGCAATGCTGACTATATTTACATCGCCACTAGAAAAGAGTTAAGGAAAATTCCAACTTTGATCGAGACATATAATAGAGACTACAAACAGCAAAACCTATTCTACTGTCTCAATCCCTATCCAAGAGGGGAGTATCTTCACTTGCATCTTTCTCTACTCACACCAATTAATTGATGATCATTGCAAAAGGAAAACCACACAAGAAAACAGACACAAGCAAGAAGGGTAAGCTAATCTGATTAGAAGAAATATACAATTCACTTATAAACATAATATAAATTTCACATTCCACCAAAAATTGCTTAATTTACAATAACACTGAACAGACAAATGACACTAGACTCGATTATCCAGATTATGTAAGTGAAATTGGACTTCTTGGTGCACACACCTATGATGGTTTCCAAACTCTATAGAGTTTGGCCTCAAGGGGTTATCACCCAATCACTCACAAGGTAAGCCCTCTTCTCGTCTAAGACTTGATCAAGTCAAAGACTAGGACCTCATGCTACTCCTCACGACATAATCCATTCTGCTCTATCTGACCATGAATGATTATTGGAGTTTCAAGATACCTCCAACAATGAGTCCTCATGTTCTACATACACTAAAAATATACCTTTAGAATTTCTCCTTGGAATTCTAGATTAACCACAAATCTCATAATCCAATTCATACATTTATACCATATAGGTTGTCAAAACACCAATTCAAGCATATCATTATCATAATTCATGCTTTAACATTGAGGGCATATATTCATCCATAACAAATAGAAAACTAAACACTTTACTGTAGTGATTTTCGCTCAAGCTAGGAGGTCTCGCCAGGCGAAAGGGTTCTCTCGCCTAAGCGAACCATTCTCACCTGAGCGAGACTTAAAAAAGAGAGCACGTTAAAACTACGTGAATTCTTGCTCAGGCTAAGCTTTCTCGCTTAGACGGGATTGTCTCTCGCTCAAGCGAACATCGCTCGTCTAGGCGACAATTCGAACAGAGGGCATAGATGAGTTTCTAGTGTTTTTGTTTAGGCGAGAGCTACTCGCTTGGGCAAAAACATCATATTTCCAATTTGTTCCCGCATGCAAAACCCATAAATCATGCGCAACCTCAATCACACACCAATTTATACAGTTTAAGCATCAATCCAACACCCAATCATGAAGTCAGAGTCATCATAAATGGTTTTTATGCAAAATTTAAGAATTTGGTTGGCTTCCCATACCTCTAATAATCACCAGCTTTCAAAGAAGAAACTCTTGACAGAAAAGGCACCACAACTGCACAATACCTAAGGGACTAGAATACAGAAACACAGGGAAAGAATGAGACCCTAATTCAACTCAAAAAGTGATGAATTTCCAGAAATTGGGAATTGAAATTGACTTACGCGAAGGGGAAGGATGCTCAGCTTGAGGGAAGGATTTTGCATTGGCTCTAGGCTTGCCTGCTGCAACAAGAAAAGATGAATGGTTTCAGATGATGGACAAGGGCTTAAGCCCTTTTTAGAGGGGAAGTGAGGAAGCAGGGAGAAGAAATGGAAAAGTGATAGTGGTTTAGGAGGAAGACAGGTTCTGTAAGTTTAGGCAGATGAGAGAAAGAAAAGGGTCTCACATTCTCCTCAACAATAAAATTTTTTGACTTCGAAAATTGAGACTTACTAGAGAACAGATGTGGATATGACTTCATCATATCCCCCTCTAACTCCCATGTAAAGTCACCCGTCCTCTTGTCCCATATGACTTTGACTAAACTAGTGGACTTCCCTCTAAGGTGTTTTGTTTGGCAATCACCAAGACCGACAGGTTGAACCTCCACTAAAAGATCTTCTCTAACCCGCAAATCTTCTATCTCAAGCACATGAGCGAGATCATGCACATACTTCCTTAGCTGAGAAACGTGAAACACTGAATGAAGGTTGGCCAACTAAGGAGGCAAAGCGATCGCATAAGCCACTGGTCCAATTCTTCTCAAAATCTGATGTGGGCCAATGAACTTAGGAGAAAATTTTCTTGAACGAATTGCCCTTCCCACACCAGTAGTCGAGGTAATTCTCAAGAAGACATGGTCCTCATGAGCAAACTCCAAAGGTCTTCTCCTCTAATCAACATAGGATTTTTTTTCTACTCTATGATGCTTTCATCCTTTCTTGTATGAGTTTGACCTTCTCTGTAGTCTTTTTTAGCATTTCTGGTCCTACCAACATCGCTTCCTCATCTTGGTACCAACATAGGGGTGTCTTGCACCTCCTGCCATAAAGAGCTTCATATGGTGTCATGTCGATGCTTGCATGAAAACTATTATGGTAGGTAAATTTTACCAAGGGTAGAACTTCATCCCATGCACCCAAATGATCTAGCATGCATGTCCTCAAGAGATCCAGCATGCATGTCCTCAAGAGATCCAGCATGCATGTCCTCAAGAAATCCTCAAGCGACTGAATCGTTCTCTTGGACTGGCCATCTGTATGGGAATGATAGCTAAACTCATGGTTAACTTGCTACCCAAAGCACTCTAAAAAGTCTGCCAGAAATGAGAAGTGAAGCGCACATCCCTATCTGAAACTATGCTCGATGGCACTCCATGCAATCTCACGATTTCACTGATGTATAACTATGCCAGCTTCGCCGTGGCAAGTGGGTAACATAGTTCATAACAATGCTATCTCATTTCCACTTCGGTATCTCTAACTATTGCAGCATCCCTTCAGGTCTCTAATGCTCTGCCTTGGCCTTCTGACAGGTCAAACAAGTTGATACGAACCGAGCTACATCATGTTTCATGCCTGACCACCAGAAAGACTCCTTTAGGTCATGATACATCTTAGTCATGCCTGGGTGCACACTAAAATAACTTTTGTGCCCTTCCTCAAGAATCATACTCTTCACCTCGGTATCCTCAAGTACACAAACTCTGCCTTTGAATCTTAACACCCTATCAATTCCTTTCTCGAAGTCTTTAGCTTTCTCGATGCTAAGCAACTCCACCGTTTTCTGCAGTTTGGAGTTAGTTAACTGTTTCTCCTTTATCAAACCAAGGAAATCACTAGATATGGTCAAATGACTACATCTAATGACATCCTCTTCTAAGACCACTTGTAACTGCAAGTCTTTGAACTTTTCTACCACCTCCCACTCCTTGACCATCATGTGAGACACATGCATTGCTTTTCTACTCAAAGCATTAGCCACCACGTTTGCTTTTCCTAGGTGATATAACAGCTCAAAGTAAAAGTCCTTTAAAAACTCTATCCACCGTCTATGCATCATGTTTAACTCCTTCTGGTCAAACAGGTACTTCAAACTTTTATGGTCACTGAAAACTTAGAACTATGCAACATATAGATAATGCCTCCAGATTTTTAAAGCAAACACTACAGCTGCTAGTTCCAAGTCATGAGTAGGGTAGTTTTCCTCATCATTCTTTAACTGCCTTGAGGCGTACACTGTAAGACCCGTGGAATTTAATTAAATAAATAAATAATTAATTAATAAATGTGGGTGGGAAAATCATTTATGACATTAAATTATGATGAGTATGATGTGGAATAGTACTAGCTTGGTTGAGAGTACTTTGATTGTGTGAGAGGACTTGGGTTCGAGTCCTATGTATGCTAACTTTTGTGTTATTGTTTTTATTATTTAAATCTATGTAATCATGTTCTAGAATGATATGATGTCTGAATTGGATTTGTTAAGCATGAAATATGATTAGTTGAATTGGTTGTGCTCTTGAATTGTGATTGAGTGGTCATGGATTCAAACCTTGGAGAACCTAAACTAAAACCTTAATTTTTGGTATTTTGGCTTTGCATTGAATGTGAAAGGTTGGGGGAAAACCCTAGAATGGGCAGAGAGGTGGCTGGAAAATGGCCATAAGGAGGTGGTGGTAAATGGCATTAACAACACAATTAAAGACTTAATTTTCGTGTAGATAATTAACCTAGTTTTTAGACACCCTTTAAAAAGAAGGATTTGGCTTATAGTTAGAGTTTTGCAAAACTGAGGTTATACCAGAAAGCTAGGCACGAAAATCAGAGAGATTGGTGAGGTTTGAGTGAGGTTCTGAAGTCAAAGTAAGAGCAAACCAGAAAGGGGGAACATTGGTGAATATTGGAGTCCTTCAAGCAAACCTATTTTAAGCAAAAGGATCCAGGTTAGGGGAGTTGGACTCCATTTTTCTGTTTGTTTTAAATATTTACATGAAAAGTATGATCATGTGAATGCATGGTTTCCATTCTTATCTACGAAATTGTGAATTCTGGAAATTTTCCAGAAACCGCCTGGCGGGCTATACATAGCCGCCAGGCGTCTCATACCAAATTGTATGTGTTTCTGGGTTCCCTGATGAACCGCCTGGCGGTGAAGCCCTGTACCGCCAGGCGATGCAAATTTTGTAACATTTTTCTGGGTTCTCTGATGAACTGCCTGGCGGTGATGAATTTCCGCCAGGCGATTTTGTTGGCTCGCTTTGGTGATTCTATGCGTGTTTTGACATGTTTCTGATCGGGGAAAATACACAGGTTAGTCCCTAGGAGATGATCTGGAGTTGATTTTCAGTGATTGACTTGTAATGGACTATGTAATCGGATAGAACAGTGCACATAAGCTTTAGGGTTGAATGTGTGATATCTTTATCTACGATTCGAAACGGGTTAGCGTGAATTGGACATAGGAATAGTTGATCAATGTGATTAAATGTTGAATGGTTCTAGTTGTGATTGGATTGGAATTGCGAGTGATGGGAATTCGTAAAGAAAGAAAAGTGGTTGGGTTATGGGTGCTGGTAAAATCTGGAAAAATGTTCAGATGGTAAGCACCGTCTGGCAGCACGGGGCTGGCCGCTAGGCGCCAGCGTAGTGGCAGTGCTGCTGCATGTTGTAATGTTATGCGCTAAGGTTGGATTCTGTTTCCGTTGGGTTGGGATCAGTAGATGGGATTTTTGTGATATTTGTGGAAGTTTGATGATGGAGTTTCGTGTATGAACTAAAGGGGAGGGAACTACCTTAGGAGATAACGATATTAGATATTAGAGGTTTTTCCTATATTATGGCATAGTAGAGATTCTGGATTCTGGATAAGTTGGGTGCAAAGGGGTTTAGAGAATTAACCAATTGTTGTGAATAGGAGTTTAACATTAAGTGAACGCTAGAGGGGGAGGGAATCATAGAAGAAGTGATGGGATTTATTTAGCGTTGGTGCTTGATTGTGTGAAGAGGACACTATATCAGTGTAATAGGCATGGCAACAACTTAAGGGTAAGGAATCCAAGAGTAATAATAGGTTAAGATGGAAGAAGCTTAAAGTTATAATTGAATGTGTACTGCTATCCAGCTAAGGAGTGAAGAATGAACCTCACCGTTGTTAGTAACCATCTAAGTTAGATGATACAGGGGAATTGATCAGATGGAAATGAGGTAAGAAATTGTGCTAGACTTGAGCAGAAAACCAGTAACACGCAGTATTATCATGGCGCCTGGCGGTGGTACGTGAACCGCCAGGCGATAGCGGGATTACAATGGGGTCTCAAGGCTTGGTGCGCCTAGCGGCGAGGGCAGTCCCGCCAGGCGGTACCTACAGCGAGAAGGATTTTGAGGCACTGTGCGCCTGGTGGTACGTGATACCCGCCAGGCGGTCTGGGAGCTGGTAGTGTCTGGCGACACGTGTCTCCCGCCAGGCGATTTATACTACTGCAGCTTGAAATTTTGGTTTCACATGTGTGATCTACAAGGATTCTAGTGGTGCTTTAAAGGTGGGATTTTTGGTGTTCCTTGAGTTGTGGCTCGGAACGTATCCCTTAAGTTGTGGCTCGGGATAGGGGTTAAGCATGTGGTATTCCTTGAGTTGTGGCTCAGAATAGCATCTCTTGAGTTGTGGCTCGGGATGGCAGATGAACACGAGGAACCCTTGACTTGTGGCTCGGGTTGGCGAGTGTTACCGGAGTGAGTGTGTTGGTTGTGGCCAGTACAGATGGGTCCAGATAGATTGTCCTCCTCAGTGGTTGGCTGATGAGTTTGGTAGTCTTAGGACGATGCGAATTATGTTCGCATTTGGGAACTCCACCTGGCGTTACGGTGTATGATCCGTAGCAATGGTACCCGCGCGTGCTCTATCGATTGTGGCCGATAGGTATGGCAGCAAGTCATCCTGAAGTATTCACTAGAAGATGTAGTATACGAATAATATGATTGGGGTCAGGTGGCATGAAGATGGAACAATGTGGGGTGTTTATGTTATTCATAGTGATGTGTGTATAAGTATATATATTTGTAAAATTATATATGTTTTATTTGTTAAGCTCACCCTATCTGCGTGTGTTTGGCGATGATCGTGTACGCGGTACACGGGAGCAGATGTTGTTGATGCAGGTGGCTTAGGTGAAGCTTAGTCGCGGACAGGGGATAGATTCGGGAAAATCTTATGTTTTATTTTCTTTGGTTTTGAGATCAGTTGTAAACCCTGATGGGTGCTATTATAACTTTTGATTTTGGTTTTGGTGACTGATGGTTATGAACGTTGTTTACTTATTTAATGAAATTTAAATTTTCCCGCGTTTTGGGAAAATGAGGTATTATTAAAGACTGTGTTATTAATTTACTTCTTTATTTTATTTATAAATCCGTAATATCCTGACAGAATGTTACATACACAATGACCCTATTGTCTTGCATCAGTACACATACCAATCTCTAATGGAAAGCATCACAATAAACTTCAAAGGGTCTACTAGTGTCAAGGATTACCACTAGGCACTAGTCAACTTCTGCTTCAACTCTTGAAAACTCTCTTCACACCGGTCGGTCTAGGCAAAATGTTGATCCTTGCGAGTCAGATGTGTCAAAGGCGCTACTATCTTGGAGAATCCTTCAATGAATCTCCTACAGTAACCAACTAGTCCCACAAAGCTTCTTATCTTTGTCACTAACTTAGGATGTTCCCACTTTAACACAACTTCCACTTTGGATGGATCCACAACTATACCCTGAGTTGAGATCACATGCCCCAAGAGTTTAATTGTGGTCATCCAAAAGTCGCACTTTGACAGTTTAGCATACAACTGCTTTTCTCTTATAAGATTCTAAATATTTTCCTTAGATGCTTTGCATGCTTCTCATGGGTTCGGGAGTAGATAAGGATGTCGTCGATGAAAATAACCACAAACTTATCCAGAAACGGTCTGAAGATTTTTTTCATATAGTTCAGGAACAAGGCAGGAGCGTTAGTCACACCAAAAGGCATAATTACATACTCATAGTGCCCATATTTGGACCTAAAAGTTGTCTTCTGCACATCATCAATTTTAACTCGAATTTGATGGTACCCCGATCTCATATCAATCTTAGAAAACACTACAGCATCGGGCAACTGATCCATCAAGTCATTTATCCTTGGCAAGGGATACTTGTTCTTAATGGTTAACTTATTATGCTATTTGTAGTCCATACAACGCCTAGAATTGCCATCTTTCTTCTTAACCAACAACATTGGCGCTCCCTAGGGTGACGCACTTGGTCTGATAAGTTATTTTTCTAACAACTCTTCAATTTGTTTCTTCAACTCAATTAGCTCAGCAGGAGCCACACGGTAAGGGGTAATTGATACTAGCCCTACCTCTAGCACCAGATCAATAAAAAACTCTACCTCTCTCTTAGGAGGCAATCCAAGCACAACCTTAGGAAACACGTCCATGAAATCCCTTACCACAGGTGTCTCAACATTTTCACCTTCATCCTCAACGGATAGCTGGGTCAAAATGATAAAACACTGAGATCCCTCCTTGACTTCTCTCACCACGTGTTGTGAAGACACCAACAGATTATCATCCTCTGAGTTAGGAAACAACACTCTTTTCTTATTGCAATCAATAAGAATGCAATTAGTAGATAGCTAATCCATCCCCAAGATCACGTCTAAACCTTCCAACGGTAAACAAATAAGGTTTACCCTGTTCTTACGCCCCTCAACCTCGTAGAGGTTTTGACCAACCCAGAAGCAAATGTGGATACAACTAAATCATACTAAAGCTCCCTCACCGGAAGACCCAACTCCAAAACCTTAAACTTTAACACAAAAGAGTGTGTCCCTTCAAAATCATACAGAACATACAAACTCCTACCAGCACCCAATCATGAAGTCAAAGTCATCATAAATGTTTTTTATGCAAAATTTAATAATTTGGTTGGTTTCCCTTACCTTTAACAATCACCAGCTTTCAAAGAATAAACTCCTAACAAAAAGGGTACCACAATCGGACAGTACCTAAGGGACTAGAATACAGAAACACAGGGAACGAATGAGACCCTAATTCAACTCAGAAAGGGATGAATTTCCATAAATTGGGAACTAAAATTGACTTACGCGAAGGGGAAGGATGCTCAGCTTGAGGGAACGATTTTGCACTAGCTCTAGGCTTGCCTACTGCAACAAGAAAAGATGAATGGTTTCAGATGGTGGACAAGAGCTCAAGCCCTTTTTAGAGGGAAAGTGAGGAAGTAGGGAGAAGAAATTGAAAAAAGTGAGAGTGGTTTAGGAGGAAGTGATAACTCAATTTATATACCTTCATATTGAAGCTTATTGCACTCACTTGTCATTTTAGTTTATTTTATCTTTCAATCATAGCTTAAATATGTGATATTTTAGGTTGTTTTCAGAAGTTGTAGTATCGCCTGACGGTATTTATTGCCGCCCGGCGCATCTTAAAGGAGAATTTTCCACTGTCACGTTACCGCCTGACGCTACCCTGCAGCCGCTAGGCGCTGGCAGAAAAATGCTGATTTTTCAACACTAACCTTTGCTGATTGTTTTGATCATAACTTTCTCTATAGGTATCCAAATGATTTGGTTCTTGTTGTGTTGGATTATACACTCAAATAGCTTTAATTGAAGTGGTAGAACACAATTTTTGGAACTCTGTGCGAGATCCAGTGTACTCTAGAAGATGGTTGTAGTTACAAAGGCAAAAAATCACCTCATGTTTTCGTTGAAAATTTGGTGGATTTAGCAAAGTCTTGAAGCAGACCCTTTCTTCACCCAATGGGCTTCTTGTCTGCACATGGAATGTCCCAAAAGGGAGTTGATCTAGGGTTGGCCATCATTGCCACATCAGCAGACAAAACATAAAAAATTTCTATGAGGACTGGCAACACACACACACTCAGAAAAGGAGAATCAGTTTTTACAGCTTTTGGCAGGATTTTGTTGGGAATTTTAAGAGGCAAGGTGCAGGGGGCAAGGGGCTGGAATTTTTGGAATGAGATAGAGAGAACAAGGGGGTGTTTTCTGGTTTGAGCAGTTTTTTTTAGAGAATAGAGAGAATTGTGGTGAGAGAATAGAGAATGGATGGTGTTTTCTAAGAGCTAAAAAGCTTTTCTTTTCAAGTTCCTTGAAGATGAAGTGTTGAGCAACTTTGCATTGTGATATGGATTATGAGTTTTATTTTAGTTTGCTATTCAATTGTTAAATTGATTCTAAGACTATGTAAGTTGAAACCCATGATGAATGTTCTTGCCAATTCAATATGTTGTGAGAGTTTATGTCTTCAATGAATGTTTCCATCTTGCAATTTACACTTAGCTTCTGATTTTATATTTTCATTTTGTCCTGCACTTCATTTGTTGTTGTCCATAGAGCATCCATCTTGGTTGAATCTATCCTAGTTCAAAGTTACTTTGCATTTTTATTAGGTTTAATTTACAATTATTTTTTAAGCTTTCCATGATATACATTGTAGTTCTGTTTTTGGCTCCATATGGCCTGAGTCAATCACTGTTTTATTGGTTTCATGCTCTTGTGTTATGCTAAAAGTTCTAAATTAAAAGGGCACTAGCTAGTGGAGTACGTAGACATCATTTTAGTTTTATTTTTCTTTTTCTTAGTGATCACTTTGTTATTAAGTTTTAGACACTAGCTAGGCCAATTTTGTTATTTGTTTCAAATGTTATCATTCCTTCTCCTTGTTTATCCTTGCATTGGTCAATTTCATAGCTACATACATTCTCATTTATTCTTCTTTTAAGTGTCTAGCATATTTCTTATAAGTTAGTTTCATTAATTCATCATTTTACAAATGCCTTCATTTTAATTTCATTGTTTATCTTGTAAGCTTTAAAAAAAAAGAGAAAAAAAAATCCCCCAAAAAACATGTATTTAGCATTCAATCCACTCATTGCATTGGTCCCGTCCTTGGACTGACCTAAGTTGATCCTTATACTGCATTAATAAAGGGTGATTAATTCAGTTTGTTTGGGACAATTTAGGCGACAAAAGTTGTCTACCAAGAAGACAGGTTTTGTGAGTTTAGACAAAGGAGAGAAAGAAAAGAGTCTCACACAAAGCATGAATCCACTATCATTTAAATATAATTAATTAATTTAAAATTAATATTAATATAATTTCTTAAATAATTATTACAAAGTTAACAAAATTACCATATATAATAATTTATACTTAGAAGAGTATATATATTTGCATAATTTATCTTCTCAATTGGAAGTGTACTACTAGCCTATTTAACATGGCCAATCAGTTCTGACATTTAAGGAAACAATTAAATAAAGACTTTCTAAACTGAAAAGGTTCACCAAATGTTCCTCAAGGTTTCATATATATTCAAAGTTATAATAGTCGGATTTTAAATTTATAGTCATATTTGTTTGTGTTGTGTATAACTGAGATGGATTTATTTTTATATTTAGATTTCTTTATTAATATATGTGATGTTATTGAAGGTAGTTGAGAATTGTGTAATTATTTAATCATGCATGTGTTGTGCTTTCAAAGCAACCATTTCAAATCAACAATTTTCATAGCATGATGTTATGCAACATGTGGCAGGACATAAGCTGCAGAATTAAGTTATTTAAAATCTTAATAAAAACAAGAGGACATTAGTTATATAAGGTTCCCGTGAACTGCTTGCGTGGAAACTGTAAGGAAGGTGCTGGCAAATTTATATCTATAATTATTAACAATTTAAAATAAATTTCAGCTTGTAACAATTTCTGTATCATAATATATAATAATATTAACAAAAGTTTCATTTTAAGAAATAAAATATAAATGTTGGAACATTGTCAACTTTAAAAAATGACGTAGGTGCTTATTCATAATAAAGGGTTTGACAAAAGCCTCGTCAACGGAAATTTTAGGCAAAAAAGAAAACATTGTCAACATTGCTAACTAGCAACATAGTTGGGGCCTAACTGATCATATATATTGTCAACTGCAATAATAATTATTGTAGTATGAGACAAACAGAATAATGCTTGTAACTAAATCAAAATTTTAGAAAATTTTTGTTGTTAATTATCTCACAGTAATGATGTTATAATCTAGTTGCAATGGCATCTGAAATTGTTTTTATTAGGTGCATATTTATTGAAACAATTTATAGTGTTCTTACACAACTTGTAAGAATGAAAGACCAACGATGTTAAGGCATTCAAAACAGTTAATATATTTTGTATCAAGTTCAGTCCATTACTTGAGATTAAAAAATAATTTCAACTCAACTTTTTAAGAAATTTTATTTAAAAGAAGTATGTAAGAAAATGTTGCATTATAAATTCATCTTAATTTTAGTTTATTTAAACTTTCTAACACATCCTTTAAAATTTTAATACTATTTTAAAAAATAAATTGTAAGTTTAATTCAATTCTACAAAACTTATTTATAAAATAAAATTTACACTTATTTTATATATTAGAAATTCATCTTGTAGATATTTAATACAATTAAATATTACACTAATTAAGTGATTACTTTTAAAAGAAATAATTAACTGAATCTGAAGTGGGGGGAGGTAGCCACTATGCTACTACGAAACCTATATTTGTATATAACCATAGAGCTTTATGCATATGATGAATCAATATATGTATATAGTAGTTTACGAAAAGAATAAATGTGAAAAATTAATTTGGTCCCTTTCGATTCGATATATATTGTAGATTGTGATTTGACCAATGAGATGCTTTGAATTTTTTTCATGCATATTTAATTAACAAACGGATTATTAACATGAACTATTATGTATCTATGTATATTAAGTAATCTCTAGAACGACATTTTCATGCATATTTAGAGTAATTTTTTTTTAAATAACAAACGGATGATTATTGTTGTATCTATGCAGCTGAAACAAGTTTACAAGATCAATTATAAGAAAGTTAGAATAGTGTAATATTTATAGTCCTAATCCTGTAAGCAATATGGCAACAGGCAGAGAGAAAAAACTGTACTAAAAGTTCATTGATTCCAAAAGCACATTGTCTGAACTGGTGAAGAGAATATAAAGAAGAACAAAAACAGAAGAATATGTTGTGTATTAAAGGAATACAGATAAGTTATCCGATACCTGTCAACATTATTCTTTCCGAAATTTGACGAGGGGATAAGAACTTTAAAGGGTTCATGTAAAAATGGTTAGCATAGAGAAGAGGATAAGTATAGTAATGATGTGTTTTGGTTAAAATAATATAAGGATTTGAAGCAATGTGGAAGTGAGGTTGATATGGAGCATATGCGAAGAATCGTGGTTTTCAAAATGATATTGGTATTCGCAATAACATGTCTCGAGCAAAATCTGAGTTCCAGATTCTGCAGTAGTGCCGAATTATGCCACAAACAAAGCTTCATGAAAAGTTGACCGTTCCAAAAGCGACGTACTGAGAAGGGTTTTTAAGATTAGAAGCAATGAGGGTATGTACAGTGTACACAACACAATCACCATGCCCACTTGCCAACAACCCTCTTTCTTTATTGGACAAATGTCTCATTATCAACTTGTTCACACTTTCTTAGCCAAGGGTCCCCCTCTTCTTCATGCCACCAAAACCAACCCTCTTTCCTTTTTTTTTTTATTTTTCTTTTATTCATAAACATTTCTCACAACCTGCCAAAACACCTCATTATGATGATTACCCAAAATACACACCACCAAAATTAATTAGTTTCCTCAATCACAACCCCCTCTAACCATCATACTTTTCATTCGCCAACAAAAAACTTGTTTTTTGTATGTCAAACACTGATATTTTGGGAAACCTATGTCCCATATTTCCCTCACCCCCACAACACTAAAAAGAGAAACATCAGATGCCATCAACATAATCATCATTCAAACGATTCAACATGTACAATTAAACAGTTATCCTTTCTTCTTTTCTTTTTTTCTTTTTTACTTCTCCCTTTTTTTTTCCCCTTGTACAGTTTGGTCACATTACACCTAATTTCAGCGTCTAATTAAGTAATATACAATCCACCTTTTGCAACTTGCCTCTGCACCGCCGTTCTTGTACCTTCTTCCTTTCATCAGTCACAAAAAGAAAAAACAAAAACAAAACAAAAACGAAGTTTCTAACGTAATGTTACAAAGCACCAATAATCTTAGGTTTCTTGCTACACTCCAACGAAAACAGCTCCATTTCTCTTCTTTTGCCATTGCAGAACCCGGGAATAGTTCCGCTTGCATTATTGTTACCATTGGCCTCCGAACCGGGTAGTTTCAAAATGTTAACGCCGAAGAGCCGAACCATCTGAATCGGTTCCACCACCGGTCCGACCGGTCCGAACAACCCAACCTCGTTAACATTATTATTCCGCGCCTTCCAATCGATATACAGCTGCTTGTCCGGTCCGGTGGACCGGTGAAAACAGACCGTGTCACCGGCTTTCAGATTCTTTTCCTTAACGAACCGGCTCCAACCTTTGGTCAAAACGTAGCTCTGGCTACTATTCCAATACGAGTAGCGGAAGCGCCACACTTTCCCCGCGACGTCTTCGAAGTTCAACAAAACGCCCTTCGCCGCCGTCGCGCTAACGCCGTTAACGCTCGGCAACGGGAAGTGCTTCTCCGCGTGCTGCTTCGGGATCACCAACCGATTCAGCTTCCCCACGTCGCTCGGCGTAACCGCCTTCTCGAACAGCTGCTCACGCGCCTTCACAAAACACGCGCCACCGATCGAGTTACCGGTTCCGGCGGCGGCGGCTCCGCCGCGCCGCCGTACGACTCCGCGGCTGCGCTTGCTCTGCTCCAGCTCGTCATTGTACGTGTGTTTTCTGAGCATGTCGACGATCTCCGACTTGGAATGCGAGCTGAGAAACTCAACCTCGCCGTCGTCGTCGTCGCCGTCTCCGGCGCCGCCGGAGACCGGCTTGAAGTTGGTGACCGCGTCCTTTCCGCGGAAGCGCTGCGCCGCGATGTCGTACGCCCTGGCCGCCTCGTCTTCCTCGTTGAAGGTTCCCAGCCACACGCGCTGGTGCTTCTCGTAAATCTGCGCGCCCCAGCGCCCGTTGGGCTGCGGCACGACGCCTTTGTACTTGGACGAGGGAAGCTTCCTGGACTCGGCCTCGGTGTTCCCGCCGCCGGCGCAGTCAGGATCTACGATTGCGCTGGCGCCGCTGCCGACGCGACACAACGTGGTGGACGGCGGCGTAGGAGAAGGATTCTTGGACGAAAGCATCGGCGAAGGCAGAAGGAGCTTGTCCTCCGATGAGACGGTGGGAGATAGGCTGATGGAGAGTGATTCAGTGGTGGTACTCTCATCCATGCACTCCATTTTGTGTAAAAATAATTTTGTATGAATTTGAAGTGAGAGAGATGAAGAGAAAGGAGAGAAGAGAGGATGGATGGTTTGTTAGTTTGTTTGACTAAGAGGTAGCAGGAGAGATGTGTTTGGGTGGGAATAGGGGTTGTTTGAGGAGGTAATATATAGAGAAGGAAAGTGTCCCTAGTAAATGTGTTATTTTAATATTATCCTAAGTGGAAAAGGAAATATGCTTAGTTGGGACAATTTATTAATGATGAGGTGTGATATTAATAACTAGTTGCATAGTCTGTGTTTAATAATAATGTTGTAAATGGAAGAGAGAGAGAGAGAGAGAGAGTGTGGGGTGTGGGTCAACTGGGATGGGGAGGGACTAGGAAGATTCATAGTGGGGAGTGTAAGGAATGGGAAGGGGGGTAAAAAGGAGAAGAGAGGGTGGTGGGTCTTTGGTATGTAATGTTATGACTGAGTGTTATGTTTGAGTTGTGGGCTTTGTATGTGAGGTGGGTCCTAGTTTATTATCAAGTTGATGGGGTTCACATGAGGAGGGTGGACCTTGAATTAGTGAAGTTCAAGTTCATCCCCCCTGCACAACTTTATATTTATTTCTATTATTTGGTGTTGGTTTAATGGGTGAGATGAGAATCTGTGTAAACATAATAGGAAGTGAAAAAAAGGAAAGTGAAAGACATGTTATGGTCATCCTATCCAACAACAAATTCTTACCCTACCCTTCATCTCATTTGTCCCCACTTCCCTCTTTGTCTTATTAGCCAGGTTCAACCCCAAAATAAAACAAAAAATAAGAAACACAAAAATCTCAATTTTTTTGCCATGCTCAAGTGGGAGGAGGAGGGTGGTTTCTCTCCTTTGTTGTTTGCATTCATTGTCCAAAATGAAAGTTCTTAGAATGACTTGGAAGTGTTCAAGGTACAGATTGAGACAACCCTTGTGCTGCATTATATAACCATCCATCCCACCCATTTATTCATCCACAAAAACTCTCTTCTCTTGGATCACCTTACACAGTTAATAATGAAATTGCATATATCAAAATATTATTACTATTATGTACGGACAAGTCCTTCCTCTTAACAGGGACTCACACGGAATACTTTCATAAAACCATCGTGCTGCAGACGCTGGGTCTCTCCTTACCGGCATTCTTATGTGGGCCCTCAATTCTACATCATAATCATAATAATAATAATAATCTCACTAAATTTTTCAATAATACCTTATCATAAATTTCTACATTATATAAATATGTTTATCATAATGTCTTTTCCTTGTTTGTAAAAATGGTACTGTTTAAGTGGTGAATTCATTGGAAATATGATTCGCTTGTCTTACCCATTTGTATTTATTTGCTTCTCTAATTAACTATCCGGGTAATCTCCTCCTCCCGTGCTGTTTGGTGTTCTGTTTTTAAAATATATTAAAATTAGTATACTTTAAAAATAAAATAGAGAAAGAGTAGTAAAAATTTAAAAAAAAATAAAAAACTCAACTTAGATTTTCGCCACTGTCGGAGCAATAAACAGGCATGTATGTGTCTTCCTCATTTAGGGACACAATGACTGAGAAAGAGGGGTATTATTATACTGAAAGAGGTTTTAGATCCTAAAAACATTTAGGTTCGAATCTTTTATATTGCTAACAAAGTCGATAAATATTTTATGTTTGGTAAATTTTTTCGTAACATTTCTATAAATGAAATTCGTTTATAAACAAAAAAGTAGATTTTATTTTTCATATTAAGTTTCTAAAATATTTTACTTGTAGCTAAATTTGTTTTTCTATGAAAAAATTATTTTGTAGGTTTCAAATACAATGAAAACAATATATTTTTGTATTAAAGTACCCTTTTTAAAATGTTTTACGCTAAATGGATTTACTAAGATTAATAGGGTTAAGAATAACAAAACCTAATTAATTCAGTTGTTGATTGTGGTTGAATTCTTCGCAACTCATTATTTAATTAACTTCAGTCACGTCATCAAATCAAATCTGGACTTGATTACTTTCTAGATAATTGATATATATATACACACATGTATGTATCATGTATGTATCCTAACATAATGTTCAGAAGTCACGAAATGAAAGAGAAACAGAGCGAAAATTTTATACACAAGTCAAAGAAGTATAGCTAACAAACGCGTTGGCTTAAAGTTTGCATCTTCTATGTTAAAAGATTCAAATATCTCCCTGTAGTTTTTTCAATCTGCTATGTTTAGATTCTTTAAGTGTCACGTTTCAGTTTTTTCAATTAAAAATATAATTGAGAAAAAATAAAAGTAGTAAAGGTAGATTGATTTTCTATCAATATTAATTAGTGATAGAAAAGGTTAAATATGTTTTGATTCATTCACTTTTTAGGTATGTTTTTGTGAAGAGATGAATTTTTAAAATGTAGAGTGTGAAGATGGATTTATATGAATTTGATAGATGAATATGTATTTCTTTGTGTGGATTTAGAGAATAAAATGAGTAGATTTGGTGATAATTTTTTTGAAAGTTGATAAGTAGTTTGATGATATGATAGAAAAAATATAAAGTTATAATAGATAAAATTTAAAAATTAGTAAAATACCTTTGATGATAAAAGTAAATGAAATGATTTTTTGGATAGGTTAGAAATATTAAATTTTAAAAATTATTATTCAATAAAAATTAATAAAAAAATATTATTATTATTATTATAATTACTAATTGAAATTATTATTATTAATTATTATTATTAATTACTATATATATTATTTATTATTTATTATTATATTTAATTATTATATATATTATTTAACTATAATAATATATGAATAGTATTATATACATTTTATTATATA
>Ga0209589_1001872_pt1 | contig 35556 bp, 17 predicted proteins | sample CowpeawhiteBW_FD_187525 | JGI IMG/M metagenome (GOLD analysis project Ga0209589, IMG submission 187525) | Root nodule microbial communities of legume samples collected from California USA - Cow pea white BW (SPAdes) (version 2) | ecosystem: Host-associated > Plants > Roots > Nodule | place: USA...
CTATTATCATCATATTAATATATCATTCTCTTATTTTCGATATATTTTCTTTCTATTAAGAAGATAAAGAAATGAAAACTATTTTAATATTGACTATATATTAATGATGCATGAGACATGTGTATGCAATTATAAATATATTGAGATAATGCAAATTCTTCATTATGATAACTATTACTATTATTATTTATATTATTATAAAAACAATAACTATTATAATTATATTATATATTACTTTATTACATTGTATTAATTGATTATTCATATTAATTATTATGTTATATATATAAAACCGAGCATTTACTTTTTTAAATATGAAGAAATCGACAATCAGTGATTATATATATATATATATATATATATATATATATATATATATATATATATATATATATATATAACATAATCGATATAAAGAATCAGATAATCGATTATCTCTCAAAATCGATTTCAAAGTCATGTTTTTTTTGGTTGAGTCATGTAATACATTAACATCAGAAGAAGAAACGAGTAATTTAAGTTGTGGGACACAACTTTCCTTCCTAATCTTCTCATTTGCGCGAGGGAACTCTAGCGTGGATCACCTCCAATTGGTAGACTATTTTTTCTATAAAAATTGTCAAATGTTAAATAAATTTGTCCTATTTTCAAACATTCTTTCTGAATAAGCTATTCATAAAAACATGAAGCTAAAGGGAAGCGAAATCTGCAGAATTACATAGCGTGATTGAGGACACCACAGAAAAGCAAAATTTAAAGATGAAAATGTACCTCCTTCCCAACAAATACAGTGAAGGCACATCATCCTACATCCTAAAACAGAAACTTGAGTTTATATTCTACGAATTACTTCATGTCCATCATGTTCAGATATCCATTCAATAATCTCTGCTTTATAATCCCTCTCATAAACTTTATCACAGTGTGGGGACGTAAATTGGGTCCAATCCTGACAAGGAGCACGTATGCCACATACACGACAGTAACACTGCACAAATCATCACACAGATATTTCAGAACAAGTTGCTGCTCCAAAACCAATTAAGGAATCACAAATTAATTAATAATTACCAGTTCACAATAGCTCTCGTGAGGTGTTGTAGTAAACGGAAATTTACAACACAGATCTCTTGGATGCGGGTAATCCCTGCAAGCTACCTATAAATTTAAAAAAAAAAAAAAAAACAGATAACTTTTGAATAATAAACGTCGACGAAAAACATCTTCTCTCAAGCAGCACAATATTCTCAAACTTTTCGATAACCCAAATAATTTCTAATTATTTCCACTTAGGGTTTTAGATTAGGGCTTTAGATCTGTTAGTAACTATAATATATAAGATTAGGGTTTTGTAAATGTTACCTTGCCGTTTTCACCAACAATGTAGAAATCTTTAGAGGCATCACCTTGGTGGCTATTTTTGTGGTCCAAGGAAAACTCGGAGAAGTCGAACTTGTCATGTGGGTCGAAATCTAACACGAAACAATCCTCAGTTTCGTCGAAACTTTTGATGTCCTCTTTTTTCGAACAGACTCTGGGCGGGGTGTCTTTTAGCCATATAACGACTGAAGTTTTTCCATTAACCGTTATCTCTTCTTCCATTTCTTGCTTCCTTTCTGTCCCTTTTGGCTTCAAAGACATGAGGATGTGGACTCTACGAATTCCACAGAATTTCAAATTCTTAAACTCATATAAACCCTTCGCATTCCCTCCTGCGCCTGACTTCGATGCCGCTGTAGCGATTTAAGTGGAAGTGTAACGTTACCGACCTCTTATATATAATATAATTGTTTTTTTAGTTTGAATTTTAGTAAATTTATATGCTAAAATAAAATCTGAAAACACTATATGGATCAATAAAAGTTAAAATAATTTCATAATTTTGTAGAAATCGTTTAAAATTTTCAAAAGTCACTGAAAAAATAATTAATTTCGGTTGGTATAATAATTTGTTATTATTTTTCAGTTATATTGTTATTATATATATCATTTCCTAGTATCACATATCAGTTATCAAAGTGTTGAGTCTTTGAAATAAATAAATATATATAAAATGAGAAAACAATAATAAGAATAAAAATATACTAAATATGCATGATAATAAAACTTTGAAATTTAAAAAAATTATGAGAAATAACAACATAATAACGACAATAGTCATAAAAGAGAATTCAATGTTTTTAAAGTGAAAAAATCCTTTTAATGTGAGAAGTAAAAGTTCACTAGCACAAACCACTTAATCAATGAAATACCATTAAATTTAAATATGGACACAAGAGACTTGAATCGAAAGTACAAACAAAGTCAATATATTACATATATCAAATCAATAATGCTTTCAAATATGAAAATCAAAACAAAGAAAAAACTTACAATAAACAACTGTGTGAGATTGAATTCTCTAATCTCATACTTCTAATTGACTATTCTAATGGTCAGAATGAAGATACCGTCAAAATTTTAGTCCAAACCAAGTATGAATAGAGCAGGAATCACAATTTCACTTGAAGTTATGTCAACAAATTATCTCTCTTTACTCTTATAAGGATTGTGAAAATAAACCTTTCTGACATAAAATATCTCTCTCCATTAAATTAAATAGTGAAATAACAATTTGAGTGTATCGAACTTTTTAATTACATAATTGGAAACTCAATCCAACAAAATATACATACATACATAATGCAAATAAATTCATGCCCAAATGCATAATTAAAAAAACAACAAATGTAACTATCAATGATTAGTGATCATATTATCAATGTTTACATTGATAACAATATATGTGTATATATTTTTGTTTAAAAATTTTAACCTCAAATCCATGTTCTTCTAACTTTTTCCTTTTTTTCTAATAGGAATTACATTTTGGAATATGCTGCATTTTATTCTTATATGCATGTTATATTTGTTTAAAAAAAATTAAGCTTAACTTGATTTTTCTCTAATTCCACATGATCAATATTTGTTCAGTATTTCTATGTGTTTTAAGTTGTACATATCTACGTGTATATCTATCTTTTACGGAATAATATTACACGATATATATGTATTTTACTTTAACAATAATATATATTGTGTCAATTTAAACTAAAAAGTATACACATTTCTAAAATGTATATATTTTATTTTAAAATAATATATAATTTAATCGTAAATTTTTATCATATGTAATATTATTTTATTACATATACCTAATAAAATATTATGGCAATTTTATAATTTAAATCAAACAAATTCATATCCAAATATTATTTTTTAATATTGTTATTATTAATTATATTATTATTATTATCCATTACCATTATTAGTTATAAATTTTATAATTTATTATTTTAGCATAAAGAAATCAATATTAAAATGATATTATTTGTTATAAGAAAAGACCTGTAATTTATTATTTATTTATTTTATATACAAAAATATTTATTCAAATATCATATTTATATTTATACATAATTATAACACTTAAATGTAATTATATAAATAAATTATTTATTTAATTATAATAATAATTATACTAATTTCTTAATGTAAATTAAAAAATAATACACGTCGCACAAATCTCAAACTAGTTGTCTTGAAACCAAATTTCTAACAACCGAAAAATTTTTAGAATTATTTTGAAATCAAGTTTTGGATTAGAATTTTCACGTAAAACAGATGATGATTCAAGATTTTTTTTTTTTGTTACAAAAAGTTGTATTTGTTTATTTGTAGCTGTCTCATATGAAGCTTACATGAAAATCTTTTGCTACACTGACTTTTCACTTTTACTTATACTTTGAATATTCATTCTTTTTATAAAAAAAGGTATTTTAAATTTTTTATATGTTGATATATTACAATATGCAAAAAATGTATTCAATATTGAAGTTTATATACATAACACATAAGTATAAATTAACAACTAACCAACGGTAATAATACTTATTAATCATATGCCACATTTTTAATTTGATAAAAAAGACAAATAAGATAATAATTTTATTCTGTATAAAAGTAATAAAAAAATTTATTATACAATTATATAATTTTTTTATATTGGGCCTTATTTTTGCTATGGGTCCTGGGATGTCAGGGCTCGGGATGAGGCCCATGAACCTTCAGCCATTGTTTTCTTAGATTCTAAAAATGGATCCCAAAGTGTTAAAATGACCATGATTGTCCACTACACAAATTAATGCGCATTATGATTGTTTATAGCAAATCTTAAAACTGTTTCGGAAAGTAGAAACAGTGGTCCCACATATAGTATTTTTCTAATGTTTATCTTAATCAAGGATTTGTTCATTAAAGTAGTTTGAAGCAGTTCGTGATAATCGAGCAGAGTAAGAAAACAGAAAACAAAGTTGGTTGGGGGTTGGTGGAAGGTTGGCGAATCAAGTTAAATATGTTTGTGGAATTTCTTTTTGGTTTCTCAAAACAACTTCAACCACCAAACATGGGGAAAACAACCCTTCCACGTTCTTTTATTTCCTTTAATTACACTTCAATTAATCATTTTCTTCACACAATACTTTATTTTAGAAATTGGGTAAGAGACGTGGAAATGCTACCGCGAACTATTAGAATGTCCTATTCCCTATTAAATAGGGTTATTTTTTTCAATAACTACCATCACATTTTAGTTATGTCAGTTGGACGGAGATATCTTAAAATTTAGGATTTTGAGTAAAATATGTTTTTACTCCTTATATTTTGATGTGATATTTAAATTCATCTTTAAACGAAATTTTAAACAAAATTTTGATACATTTTGATCTTTAGACTTTAATAACAAATAAATATTTTAATTTAATAACATTAATTTTTTTATTTGTAAAAATTATTTTTAGTTGATATTGAAGTGACATGTTAAATGATATAAACAACTCAAATGTTTTATATTGAAAAAAAGATTCGTAAACAATTCAAATACTAACATAAAACGCGTTAAAAAAATAAACATTATTTGGTTAAAATAATTTTATTTATTTATTTTTAAAGTTTGACACCAAAATATATAAAGTTTTGGACAGAAACAAATTTTAATTTTTTGTTAAAATTGAAAAACTAAAAACATATTTAACTTTATAATTTTAGTTGATGCACATTATTTATTCGAAGATTTGAGACGTTTGATCGTGTGAGCAAGGTGATGTCAGTCAACGTTTTAGCGGACATAACAATATTTTTCTATCCTAAGACTAAAATTCTGAACCATATTATACAAATAACATAAACCTTTCATAAGATTCATCGTACTAGTAATAATAATAATAATATATTAACACCAGTTTATACAAAATATAATTTCATTATTAAGATCTCTAAATAAAGAATGAATTACCAAAAATATGGTCAGAGTTTTACCAAACGATTTCAACCACAACAAAATTTCGAAAATGTCAAATACTGCGACGAATTTCGACCACAACTGTAACTTTGTAATACATTAGTGCTATATATTAGAATGTAATGATGATATTTTTCTTAAAAAAGAAAAATGGAATAAACATTGAATTCCTCAAATTTGTTCCAACTGTCATTGTCTCTCTTTTAATTAATGAACAAATTTTTAAACAGAATTGGAAATAATTTATGAAAATTTTAGTAGAAGCACCGTAAATAAACCTTCTTTTGGTAATCATGTTGTAGTTGTTTTTCTTGCTCATAGCATGGCAAAGTCTTTATTAGTCTTTTTCTCGTCCTTGCAAAAAACCATGGCATGGCCCAAACTTGCAAGCAATCAATTATCTCACTCACCATACTAGGTAACTAAATTGAATCACAAGAAAACAGTACAAAAAAGTCACAACTATAATTGTTATTTAAAATTAAAGAAATAATGTTATGGGACATATATCCTCATCAATATTGGATCTATGTTTTTGAATAATAAATTTGCATCTTTCTAGAAGTTAAGTAACTTCTCTATCTACTTTTGTCATTTTGCTGTGAAAATTGGAAATGAGTCTCAAACATAAACTTCTTGGGAAGGGGAAGAAGAAATATAAAAATGAACCATACACACTCCACACTCTCGTTGGTCTTCAAGCATAGCTCATCATTAATAAAGTATGAATACTTTTTATAGATATTTGAATATGCGTACCAGTTGTTTGCGTATATGTGTAACAGCTTAGACTTTAGAGCAGCTACAAATGCTGACTCTTAAATGATTAATTTAATGTTTCCATCTAATAGTGACATATTAGGTAAAGTGTAGATGCCCCATTTTCAATCTTGCATGGAAAAGTCTTCCTCATTGAAATTTTATTCGATGTCATTGTACATACTCACCAAATTGTACAAATGCATTTCAGCTCAGAGGCTTCCTTTCCTTCTTGCATTAATTGAAGAATTTCACCAACTTTTATAAATTTACTAATTTACGAACTCATATTTTAGCTTTTCATTTTTAAAACAGAGAACACTTTGGTTCGATCAATGAATTCAAAGCAATCCTTCAAAAACTTGACAAATGTCCACTTGTAGCATCATTATTTTTTAATTTCACTCCCCACCACATTTCAAATGGATCATAAAATTTCATACTGCTTTTGACACTTTGTAGGACCCTGGTGTGGTTGTTGGGATGGGGACAGGTGCAGGTAGGGGAGCCATTAACATCATTTCTGAATATCTTTGTGAATATATAACCACTTCACCAAGGCACCTTTGAGGTCACAAGTTGCTCCAATCTTGAATCTAGAATCTGAGGAAAATTGAAAGTATCAAGCATGGGTTCAACGGGTGAGACTCAGATCACTCCGAGCCATGTGTCTGATGAAGAGGCAAACCTGTTTGCGATGCAACTGGCGAGTGCCTCTGTTCTCCCAATGGTTCTGAAATCAGCCATCGAGCTTGATCTGTTGGAAATCATAGCCAAGGCTGGCCCTGGAGTTCATCTTTCTCCCTCTCACATTGCTTCTCAGCTTCCAACACAGAACCCTGAGGCACCAGTGATGTTGGACCGAATCTTGCGTCTATTGGCTTCCTACAACATCCTCACTTTCACCCTTCGCACTCTCCCTGATGGCAAGGTTGAGAGGCTCTATGGCCTTGCTCCTGTTGCCAAGTACTTGGTCAAGAACGAAGATGGCGTCTCCTTAGCCGCTCTTAACCTCATGAACCAGGATAAAGTTCTCATGGAAAGCTGGTATCTATAGTAGGAAATAGTTCAATCAAAACTGTTTCCATTTAACAGTTAAATTAAAGTTGAAATGATTGTTATTGTAGGTACTACTTGAAAGATGCAGTTCTTGAAGGGGGGATTCCATTTAACAAGGCATATGGAATGACAGCGTTTGAATACCATGGAACAGATCCAAGGTTTAACAAGGTTTTCAACAAGGGTATGGCTGATCACTCTACCATCACAATGAAGAAAATTCTGGAGACCTACACAGGCTTTGAGGGTCTTAAATCTCTGGTTGATGTTGGTGGTGGAACTGGAGCTATAATAAACATGATAGTCTCAAAGTATCCCAATATCAAGGGTATTAATTTTGATTTATCCCATGTCATCGAAGATGCTCCATCTTATCCAGGTACCTATTTTTAAGTTCAGCACGTTCTCTTCATATTTATACTGTCACCAGTTATTACCCGTTAATGCTATGAATTGTGTATTGACATTGCTGTTTTCGTGTAGGAGTGGAGCATGTGGGTGGAGACATGTTTGTGAGTGTTCCAAAAGCTGACGCCATTTTTATGAAGGTGAATGATAAAACTTGAATCCCTTTCTTTTCTGAGGGTCAAGTTATGAGTTATTTCTCTCTGATATGATATCTGAATCATGTTCCACTTGTTTATGCTAATGATTTAATATCATTGATTCCTTCAGTGGATTTGCCACGATTGGAGTGATGAACACTGTTTGAAGTTTTTGAAGAACTGCTATGACGCATTACCAGAAAATGGGAAGGTAATTGTGGCAGAATGCATTCTTCCAGTGGCTCCAGACTCTAGCTTGGCCACAAAGGGTGTGGTTCACATCGATGTGATAATGTTGGCTCATAATCCGGGTGGGAAAGAGAGAACAGAGAAAGAGTTTGAGGCTCTGGCCAAAGGATCTGGATTCCAAGGTTTCCGAGTCCTGTGCTCTGCTTTCAATACCTACATCATGGAGTTTCTCAAGAAGGTTTAAGTGTTTCGGCATGGAGTCATATCAACTTGGATTTGGATTGCTTTCCCGAAAATTGTAATTTTCTCGAGTGCATTAGGAAAAGATTAATGAATAAGTTGAATTTATAATACATACATCAAATAACAAGCTCAGCTTTTCTTCATTAAAGCCAACCCTTTTTCCGTTGACTAGTAGCAAGTACGTATAGTAGTGAAATTTTATTTACCATGGTTATCACATACCTTAATGCTTTTGAATGAATGAAAGTTATAATAAAGCTAACACATTATCCGATCCAATTGAACATTCAAACGTGTAAATTCACTGCCCTTAAGGACTTATCTGCGGTGTATTGCGCAAGTCCCCAAATACAACAGGAACTTCTCGGAATTTTCAAGGATCTCAGAACTAGCAAAATAACTCTTAAAAAAGAGTAAATAAATAAACCTAGAATGAGAGAAGAAATATAAGAGAGAAAGGAGGAGAGACTAGAGAGAATGAATGAGAGTATGGAAGTGTATGTTTGAGGGAGGAGAATGATGCTCTATTTATAGATGGGGGCATAAATGGGCCAAATCCATGTCTGCGAGAGAAGAAAACAAAAATCCATAACAATCCCAACGTTTAAAATATATGGCTGCAACAGTGCACCATATTTGCATCCAAAATGAGGGGAAAAAATCACCCTATCGGTGCAACTGCTTTTGCAATAAATTGCAATATATATATAACAATCCCCCATGTAAGGCCTAGTTTTCCTGCCCTAATATTTTAAGGGCTGCCTTACAACTATTGGGCCTAAAGGCTGGCCCAAAGAATAAAAGCCACTCCTAGTCTGCCATAACTCACACTTTCCATTCATTTCAGAGAACCTTGAACCGCAGCCGTCAACCTCTCTGCAAGGGTTTGCTTCCACTGTTAAGTTGAGCTAAGAGGGCTTGTTACTCCACGTAAGTATCCATTTCTAGTTCATGTTGGTCCCCCTTTAATCACCTTTCGTATTCCCAGTTAGGATCCTTTGTTAACCCCATCTACTGGTTTTGTTCCACCTTTATTTCAGCCCTCTAGTTCATCCCTAGAGCTGCTGTGCTCGTGGTCGTGCTGTCAGGGTCCTTGCTAAACCTTTTTCCAGGTACGGGAAAGTTAGGGTTTTGGGTTTTGAATGATTTTTTTGCTGATTTAGAGTTTGTTGGGTGTTGTATGATCTATATGATTGTGATGAATGTGTGAACTATCTTGTATTGTTATTTGGGTGCGAACATGTGATTGTTGCAGGAGAAACAATGGCGAGATCTGTTACTCTCGCCCAAGCGAGACTAACTCGCTCAGGCGAGACTTGCAGGAGCAAACTAGGGGTTTCGCGAACTCTCGCTCAAGCGGAGAGCTCTGGTTTTGAGCGAGGCACTGTCTCGCTCAGGCGAGAGCCACTCGCCTAAGTGAGGAGGAGTGAAAGCTTTGGGACGCTGATGTGGTTTAGCCCAAGCGAGGGACCTCACTGTTGGGCGAGAGGTTGTCTCGCTCAGGCGAGGCAGGGCTCGCCTAAGTGAGAACCTCCCAGCACCCCTCTCGCCTGAGCGAAGGCCCTTGGCTTGAGCGAGATACGCTGCAGGTTGTGTGTCTTCTTCAATTGGTAAGTGGATGGTTTGATTTATGAGTTATTCTGTATGATGCATGAGGCCTGTGAAATGAAATGCATGGTATGATTTGTGGTTATAAATTGTATAGATGTGATTGAGGGATCTTGGCATGTGAAACTAATGAGTGGGTTAGAAATTAAATAGGCATGGTATTGGTATGAGATGAGGCCCTATACTCATGGATTTGGGAATGACCAGTGGTATGGATTCAACATGTGGTACGAATGAGAATTGATTTCAGAGGTTGGTATGATATTATAAGCATGATAAGTGTTCCTCTTGTTGTTGGTTTATGTTTGGTTTGTGGTCAGTGCGTAATCCCTTGGAATCTCTAGGTGAGATTTTAGGGTCGTGCTTCAGTGGTTGGGACGTAATTCCATGACCCCTGTTAGTGGGTGTCCATGGTGGTGTCCCATCTATATGGTCTGGTAACTATTCAAGGTAAGGTTGCATCCTGACACTCTAAGGAGTCAGTTAGTGTCACTTAGAGCGGACTGACTCTTGTGGTGAGAGTAGCAGAAGGCCTGAAACTCATTGAGGCTAACCTTTCGTGTGTGGGAATGATTCATTGTAACACTTGTAACACATAGCTCGGGGGTGAGCAGCTCGAGGGTGAACAGAGGTATTCACCATAAGTGCAAGCATCTGCTGAATCCGACCAGACTATATGTATCCGGATGAGTCGAGTCAAAGTCTAATGTATTGTTTGAGAATTCAGAACATGTTTGGATGATATATAAAATGCTTGGATTGTGTGATGGGATGCTACTATTTGATGAACTGTTTTACTCTAGCTTTCCCTGTTTGCTTGTTTGATTGTCTTGTATGTGGTTCTTCTCCCTTTGCGATGATCATCAATTTATTGATGTGAGCAGATGCGAGAGGTGTTCGCGATCAACAGGGGAATGGTGACTCCGCTGCTTAGTCATCTGGACTGGATTGGTCCACTCAGGGCTTTCTTTTAGGGCCACGACCCATGTATTGGCTGCTCTTTAATTTCCCAACTTTATTACTGTTGAATAGTTGTATGTAGTTCGTTTGGGCATCGTGGTGTGCCTTGGTTACTGTACGGAGTTGGGTTTGTACTCCAGGACTGTGTTTATATATTATCTTTGTGTGACGCTTCCATTAATTATATTTATTGATTAAATGAGACATTACATTTATGGTATCAGAGCGGTCATTCCTTAGGTCTGTGGACTTGGATTGTCCACTTAGCTTTCTCTGTGTTTCTCTGAGTGTTTAGCTAAAATCCTGTCTTATCAAGCCTAACCAAGTAATTTTCTGTGTGCCAGTGAACTATGGCACCTCATCGTAGGACCTCTCAATCCTCTCAAGGCGATGTATCTGATATCGCGAGAGCTATAGAAGCAATGGTGGCTGCTATGACGCAGCAAAGCACAACGATGATACAGCAGCACGAAGCGTCGATGCAGCGACAGGCAGCGTCGCTGGAGCAACAACAACTTGTGATGCAACAGATGGAGGCTGCGAGGGTGGCTGTAGAGGATGCCCACCAGCAACATATGGAAGCCCTCTGGCAGCTGGAAGAGAACAGGGCGGCTGCCCCTGTGTTTGGTCCTGAGCCACGACCTTGAGTCAGGGAGTGGAGCCTGGAGGACTTTCTGAAACACCAACCGACGAAGTTTGGGAGCAAGATCGGTCCTGATGCCGCAGACCAATGGCTAAAGGACATGGAGAGAATCTTCGACGCGAAGATGTGTCCGGCAGATAACCGACTTGCATTTACGGTGTATATGCTCACCGCAAACATTGGTGGATCAACACCAAATCCATCATGGAGGAGAGGGGAGAACCAATCACATGGGAGGCCTTCCGGGGAAAGTTACTCTCGGAATATTTTCCCGATATCGTCAGATATGCCAAGGAGGTGGAATTCCTCTAGCTTACCCGGGGAGGGAAGTCAGTAGCTGACTACGCTGAGAAGTTCAAGCATCTCGGTCGTTTCTACACCTTGCCACTCGACGAGGAGTGGAGATTTCGCAAGTTTGAAAATGGTCTCCGCGACGACATTCGCTTGATGGTAGCACCCTTATCCATCAAGGATTTTGCTGCTCTAGTGGAGAAGGCCAGAGTAATGGAGAAGATGAAGAATGAGGTAGAGGGTCAGCGGCCTTAGCAACCTCAGAGGATTGGTGGACCATCTGGGTCCAAGCCCAGACATGATGAGCAGAGGAGACCATATGACAGACCTCACCATCAGCCTCAGGGGTCTAGGGGTCTTCCTCCCCAGCAGGGTCGAGTGCAGTGCTACATTTGTGGGGACCCACATCTGAGGAGTGCCTGCCCACACATGGAGGGCTACCGCAGATGCAACAATTATGGCAAGGAAGGCCACTTTGGGAAGGACTGCCCAACCTTGCAAGGGCAGCGACAGGCCCTCCAGTGTAGACTCCCCACCAGCATCAGCGGAGGGACAAAGGCAACAGGCCTCAGGGGACGGGCAGAGTATACGTTGTAACATCCGTAAGGAATATTACTAATTTTTAATAAATAAAATTCTAATTAAAATAAATACCGCATTGATTATAACAATTTCCCAAAAACGCGAGAAATTTAAAACCATAACTGGTACCATACATAGATCGAATGTACATTATCGCTAAATAGAAATGTTATTAAAATTCATCATAAAAATATTTACATCAAACTCAAAACAATAAAGTTCCTTTCAAAATCCCAAGTAGCTCATGCTCTCCGTCTCTAAGCATCTCCTGGCTCACCTGTTACATCATCTACTCCCAGATAACAAATTATCCGATCATCGCCAAACACACACAGATAGGGTAAGCTATGCACAATAACAATATAAACATATATATGAAGTAAATATGTTTCCCAACCCAAAATACATAATTAAAATCCTCATACTTTCCAAATCACCCAACCCTAACCTCATAGTCCTTCATAAGTCATATGCATGAACTAGTCTTGGGACTTCCTTGTGCTCGCACGAAACTAACTCATTCGTGGTCCAACCCTATGAGCATATCCCGCTCATAGTCCTGCCCTACAGACTCCTCGCCCGTAGTAAAAACATCTAAGCCTCATAACTTGGACCTTGGCACGCACGCAATCACCATACTATGGACTCCTCACCCAATAGTAGCTGACGGGAACATCACAGTTCCTTGCCCATCGTGCGCCCGACACATGCAATCACCATACTAAGGACTCCTCACTCATTAGTAGCCGACGGGAACTCAACCAGTTCCATGCCCATCATGTGTCCAACCACCAAGCACATCCCAGACCCCTATTGGACTTAGTCCTTCAAGCTCAAACACCACCCACATGCATATACATCCTATCCTCAGCATAAAACAGCCAAAACACACTCACAAGCACATGTAAAACATAGCAACTCGCATCAACTTGCTTAAGCCAGGGACACCCGCCCAAGCTAAGCCTTTAGCCTCGCTTAGGCTAGCTCACCTCGCCTAAGCGAGCTTAAAACAGTGACCACAACATGTTATCTCGCTTAGGCGAGATCCCCTCGCCTAGGCGAGATCATCTCTCGCCCAAACATTCAAATCAGTCTCGCCTGAGCTACGAATCACCCAAAAGTATCACACATGACCACGATATCTCGCTTAGGCGAGGTCGTCTCGCCTGAGCGAGACCAGACTCGCTCAAAACACTAAACTCCTCGCCTGAACGAGAAGTCGCGCTCAACACGAGCACCCTTCCTTGCGATCTCGCTTAGGCGAGCCACTCTCGCCTAAGCGAGAGTGTCTGTCACTCAAACCCAAAACCATTCACCTAGGCGAGAAATGCAGCACAGGGCCAAAAACGAGGTTCTGCAACTCTCGCTCAGAGGAGATGACCTCGCTTGGGCGAGACTCGCAGAGTTTCCCTTTGTTTACGCACACAAACCACCCGAAACCATACCCAAACCACATTCCAATTCATAGCAAACAATGGAGAATTATACACCAATCATAGACATATCATTCAGACCTGAAATAATCCCAATGATCCCAGTTCAAAGCACAAACCACATTTACCTTACCCAAAACCCTCATTGTTGACACCCAAACATGCAAGACTCTCCAGCAACATCAATTTACCCCAAAATTCCCAATCACATTAGGCTTAACATGAATTCCCACAAGCATACAGAATCAATTGAGGATAACAGTTCCACAGGATCATACCCAAATCAAGTAATTTACAAACACAAAGGTCAGCACCCCTAACCTGGAATTAGTGATCAAAAATTGAGAAGATGAAATCCTTGATTCGCACTCTCCCTCTTGGTCCAGCCCTTGCACACTCACAACTCCACTCACACTCTCAAATTCGTGCTTCTCACTATAGCAGTCCACCACAATGTCCAAAACCCCATTCTGCTAGGTTCTCTACCTTTCCACATTCACCTCAAACCAGATTTAGTAAAAATAAAGGTTAAGTTCTGTCTATTAAGGTTTGAACTCGAGACCTTCCACTCATAAGACCAAAGCAATCAAAGTACTCTCAACCATTTGAGCTAGTACTTTTCCACACCACATTAAACAACAATTAATGCCATAAAGGCGCTTTCTACCCGTATTTATTAATTAATTAAATATTTAATTAATTGTTTTTCACGGGTCTTACATACGTCATGACAGAGGCGGCAGACTCAGGTAACTTGGTTATTGGTTGTTGTGTGATCGCTGATGCTAGTTGTTGTGTGCTATTTGATTCTGGAGCGACACACTCTTTTGTGTTCGATGCTTGTGTGAAACGTCTGAGTCTGCCGATGTGTGAGCTACAGTGCGAGTTGGTGGTATCTACTCCGGCGTCAGGTTTGGTCAGGACATCGTCCTTGTGTGCTAGATGTCCAGTGGAGGTGGAAGGGCGCAGATATAAAGTGAATCTGATCTGCCTACCTCTACAGGAGTTGGAAGTAATTTTAGGAATGGATTGGCTCTCTGCCAATCGCATTCTCATAGACTGTCGAGAGAAGATGCTATTATTCCTTGACTCGGAGGAGCCATAATTAATATCTCCTCAAGGAGTTACGAATGAGGTTCAGAGTGGTGCGCTGTGTTTCATAATCTTCACCCGTGTGGAGGTAGAGGAGAAGGAGGGAACATCGGTCGTACCTGTGATGCGTGAGTTTGAAGACGTATTCCCGGATGAAGTACCAAGGTTGCCTCCCAATAAAGAGGTGGAGTTCTCTATTGATCTAGTACCAGGAACAGGTCCAATCTCGATGGCTCCAGCAGAGTTGGTGGAACTCAAGAAACAGATAGAGGAGTTGATGGAGAAGCAGTTCATCCGACCCAGCACTTCGCCTTGGGGAGCACCAGTGTTGTTGGTGAAAAAGAAGGATGAGAGTTCATGTCTGTGTGTGGATTATAGACAACTAAATAAAATGACGATCAAGAACAAGTATCCCCTCCCAAGGATCCACGACTTGATGGATCAGCTGCACGGGTCGTCGATGTTCTCAAAGTTAGACTTACAGTCAGGGTACCATCAGATTCTGGTGAAGGTGGATGATGTACAGAAGACGGCCTTCAGGTCCCGGTATGGACACTACGAGTATGTGGTTATGCCTTTCAGTGTGACTAATGCTCCAGCAGTGTTCATGGACTACATGAACAGGATCTTCCAGCCCTTCCTAGATAAGTTTGTTGTAGTCTTTATAGACGACATTCTCATCTATTCTAAGACTCGGGAGCAGCATGCTGAACACCTGAGGTTAGTGCTTGGTGTTTTGAGAGAGAAGCATTTGTATGCCAAGTTATCCAAGTGCGAGTTCTGGATGGATGAAGTACAGTTTTTGGGGCACGTGATATCCGCTCAGGGGATTGCAGTAGACCCTGCAAAGGTCGAAGCGGTGGTAAAGTGGGAAAGTCCTAAGTCGACCACAGAGATCAAGAGCTTTGTGGGGTTAGCGGGCTACTATAGGATATTCATAGAGGGATTCTCCAAGATAGTGGCACCTCTGACACTGCTTACTCGGAAGGACTAACCTTTTACTTGGACGGACAAGTGTGAGGAGAGCTTTTAGGAGCTAAAGAGAAGGTTGACAAGTGCTCCTATATTGGTGATTCCTGATGTTGGAAAACCCTTTGAGGTTTATTGTGATGCCTCTTACCTTGGACTCGGCTGTGTTTTTATGCAAGAAAAGAAGGCAATGACCTATGCTTCGAGGCAACTTAAAGTGGATGAGAGAAATTACCCCACTCAAGATCTGGAATTGGCAGCGATTGTAGTCGCCTTGAAGATCTGGAGGCACTACCTATACGATGCCCATTTTCGTGTATTCAGCGACCACAAAAGCCTTAAGTATCTGTTTGATCAGAAGGAGCTGAATATGAGACAGAGGAGGTGGATGGAGTTCCTGAAGGACTATGATTTTGAACTGTTATATCATCCGGGGAAGGCGAATGTAGTTGCTGATACCTTGAGTAGGAAGACGGTACACACGACTCACCTCATGATCAAGGAGGTGGAGTTATTGGAGCAATTCAGGGATATGAAGCTACAAGTGGAGTTAGAGTTTGGACTCATCAGATGTAGTAACTTAACCATATCCAGTGACTTCCTGGACTCAGTCAGAGAAAGACAATTGTTAGATGCAAGTTTGATCAGAGTCAGGGAACAACTTGGGTCGGATGAGGCTAGAGAGTTTACTTTGGGAAATGATGACATATTGAGGTTCCAGGACAGAGTGTGTGTACCTGATGATACTGAGGTAAAACGGTTAATCCTTGAGGAACAAGAGTCATCTTAGCATGCATCCTGGCATGACTAAGATGTACCAGGATCTCAAGGAAACCTTTTAGTGACAGGGGATGAAGAAAGACGTGGCATAGTTTGTGGCAGCCTGCCTGACATGTCAGAAGGCAAAGGTGGAGCATCAGCGACCCGACAAGATTCTACAGCCCTTGGAGATACTAGTGTGGAAATGGGATAGCATCTCCATGGATTTTGTAACCCATTTACCGCGAACTTTTAGGGGGCATGATGCTATCTGGGTTATAGTGGACCGGCTAACCAAGAATGCTCACTTCTTGGCAATGAACTTAAGAATGCCTATGGCCAAATTGGCTCAGTTGTACATCAGAGAGATAGTGAGGTTGCATGGGGTACCGTCAAGTATTGTGTCGAACAGAGATCCGCGGTTCACTTCACGGTTTTAGCAGATGCTACAGAGTGCTATGGGTAGCAAGCTCACCATGAATTCAGCCTATCATCCTCAGACCGACGGTCAATCTGAGAGAACGATTCAGTCACTTGAGAATTTGTTACAGACGTGCATATTGGATCATCTGGGAGCTTGGGATGAAATGTTACCCCTGATAGAATTCACCTATAACAACAGTTTTCATACGAGCATTGGCATGACGCCATATGAGGCTCTTTTTGGCAGGAAGTATATGACTCCTCTTTGTTGGTATCAGGATGGGGAAGTAATGCTAGTCATACCAGAATTATTAGAACAAACTATTGAGAAAGTCAGAATGGTGAGGGATAGAATGCAGGCCTCTCAGAGTAGGCAGAAGGCTTACACAGACCGTAGGAGGAGACCTTTAGAGTTTGCAGCTGGGGATCATGTATTCTTGAGGGTGACTCGAACCACTGGTGTGGGAAGGACTCTCCGCTCGAGGAAGCTCGCTCCTAAGTTCCTTGGTCCCTATCAAATCACGAGAAGGATTGAGCCGGTGGCTTATGAGATAGTTTTACCCCCTCAATTGGCAAACCTCCACCTGGTGTTCCACGTCTCGCAGCTGAGGAAGTATGTGTTTGATCCGGCTCATTGTTAGAAGCCGAGGATATACAGATCAGAGAGGACCTCACGGTGGAAGTGCACCTATTGCTCTAGAGGATAGCAAAGTTGAGGAACACCGAGGAAAAGTAGTCAACCTTGTCAAAATCATATGGGATCAGAGGACGGGTGACTCGACTTAGGAATTAGAGGAGAACATGAGAAAATCATATCCACATCTTTTTACCTGGTAAGTCTTTATTTTCGAGGTCGAAAATTTTCTTGTTGGGGAGAATGTAAGGCCTAGTTTTCCTGCCCTAATCTTTTAAGGGCTGCCTTACAACTGTTGGGCCTAAAGGTTGGCCTAAAGAATAAAAGCCACTTCTAGTTTGCCCTAACTCACACTTTCCACTCATTTCAGAGAACCTTGAAACGCAGCCGTAAACCTCTCTGCTAGGGTTTGCTTCCGCTGTTACGTTGAGCTAAGAGGACTTGTTACTCCACGTAAGTATCCCTTTCTAGTTCATGTTGGTCCCCCTTTAATCACCTTTCGTATTCCCAGTTAGGATCCTCTGTTAACCCCATCTACTAGTTTTGTTCCACCTTTATTTCAGCCCTGTAGTTCATCCCTAGAGCTGTTGTGCTCGTGGTCGTGCCGTCAGGGTCCTTGCTAAACCTTTTTCCAGGTACGGGGAAGTTAGGGTTTTGGGTCTTGAATGATTTTTTTGCTGATTTAGAGTTTGTTAGGTGTTTTATGATCTATATGATTATGATGAATGTATGAACTGCCTTGTACTGTTATTTGGGTGCAAACATGTGACTGTTGCAGGAGAAACAGTGGCGAGATCTGTTACTCTCGCCCAAGCGAGACTAACTCGCCCAGGCGAGACTTGCAAGAGCAAACTAGGGGTTTCGCGACCTCTCGCTCAAGCGGAGAGCTCTGGTTTTGAGCGAGGCACTGTCTCGCTCAGGCAAGAGCCACTCGCCTAAGCGAGGATGAGTGAAAGCTTTAGGACGCTGCTATGGTTTAGCCCAAGCGAGGGACCTCACTGTTGGGCGAGAGGTTGTCTCGCTCAGGCGAGGCAGGGCTCGCCTAAGCGAGCCTGCGAGAACCTCCCAGCACTGGTCATGATCTCGCCTAATCGAGGGTTTACCGTCTAAGCGAGAGCACCCCTCTCGCCTGAGCGAAGGCCCTTGCCTTGAGCGAGATCCGCTGCAGGTTGTGTGTTTTCTTCAATTGGTAATTGGATGGTTTGATTTATGAGTTATTCTGTATGATGCATAAGGCCTGTGAAATGAAATGCATGGTATGATCTGTGGTTATAAATTGTATAGATATGATTGAGGGATCTTGGCATGTGAAACTAATGAGTGGGTTAGAAATTAAAGAGGCATGGTATTGGTATGATATGAGGCGCTATACTCATGGATTTGGGAATGACCAGTGCTATGGATTCAACATGTGGTATGAATGAGAATTGATTTCAGAGGTTGGTATGATATTATAAGCATGATAAGTGTGCCTCTTGTTGTTGGTTTATGTTTGGTATGTGACAATGCGTAATCCATTGGAATCTCTAGGTGAGATTTCAGGGTCGTGCTTCAGTGGTCGGGACGTAATTCCATGACCCCTGTTAGTGGGTGTCCATGGTGGTGCCCCATCTATATGGTCTGGTAAGGATTCAAGGTATGGTTGCATCTTGACACTCTAAGGAGTCAGTTAGTCTCACTTAGAGCGGACTGACTCTTGTGGTGAGAGTAGCAGGAGGCCTAAAACTCATTGAGGGCTAACCTTGTGTGTGTGGAAATGATTCATTGTAACACTTGTAACATATAGCTCGGGGGTGAGCAGCTCAAGGGTAAGTAGAGGTATTCACCACAAGTGCAAGCATCCGCTAAATTCGACCAGACTATATGTATCCGGATGAGTCGAGTCAGAGTCTAGTGTATTGTTTGAGAAGTCAGAACATGTTTGGATGATATATAAAATGCTTGGATTGTGTGATGGCATGCTACTATTTGATGAACAGTTTTACTTTAGCTTACCCTGTTTGTTTGTTTGATTGTCTTGTATGTGGTTCTTCTTCCTTTGCGATGATCATCAATTTATTGATGTGAGCAGATGCGAGAGGTGTTCGCGGTCAACAGGGGAATGGTGACTCCGCTGCTTAGTCGTATGGACTGGATTGGTCCACTCGGGACTTTCTTTTAGGGCCACGGCCCATGTATTGGCTGCTCTTTAATTTCCCAACTTTATTACTGTTGAATAGTTGTATCTGGTTCATTTGGGCATCGTGGTGTGCCTTGGTTACTGTACAGAGTTGGGTTTGTACTCCAGGATTGCGTTTATATGTTATCTTTGTGTGACGCTTCCTTTAATTATATTTATTGATTAAATGGGACGTTACACTCCACATATTGCAAAAGATAAGAGATAGAAAGAAGAAAAGAAAAAAATTTAGGTTTCACATAGGATGTAATGCATCAGGGCTGGTATAGCAAGCTATATGAACCAGTCTTAGATTGGGAAACTTAATACACAATGTAGTTGGTATAGCAAGCTGTATGAACCAAGGACACTTGATGTGTGTTAGCGGTTCATCAATCACAATACACCCCACAATTCTTTGTTGTTATCGTTGTGTTGCGCTTACTAGGCCATGCGTGTGCATAGTGTTCATGAGTGCTCTAGAGATCATGCCAAGATCTCATACAAGCGACCCCACTTGACACTCATATAGGTGATTTCATCACGTGTATGCTGCAAATCATACACTACCCGTAAAGGATATGAAAATCATTAAAACTTTGTTTAAACTAAAATTCTTACACCACAGAGAATTTTAATCACAAAGTTTATCCTCTAAAAATGCAGTCTCTAGCACTTTCACACACACACCATAGGAATAGACAGAATTGATTTAAAATCAATTTAGTGCTATCAGAACTAACAAGTGACTTGTTTTTACCCATATGAACCTTATTCATGAGATCTCCAATCACAAAGGTTGAGTTGTCATCACTTGTTTGTTTGCAAGTGGCTTAAGTCTCATTCCCCTCGATGTTTCTAATATCATGTTTCTTCCCAAGGGTTTAGTCAGAGGATCTGCTAGATTTTGTTCTGACCTCAAATAATTAATGGAAATAATTTCACTCTTTAGCACCTGCTTAACCAAATTATGTCTCAATTGAATATGTCTGTTCTTCCTATTGTAGTTCTTATTTTTAGCTATAGCTATTGCCGATTGGCAATCACAATGAATTGAAATAAATGGGGTTGGTTTCATTCCTAAAGGAATGTTTGCTAAGAAGTTTTTCAACCACTCAACCTCACTACCAGCCATTTCAAGAGCAATAAACTCAGATTCCATTATTGATCTTGCAATAATTGTTTGTCTGGCTGATCTCCATGTAATCGCACCACCCATCAAGTTTGAATACATAACCATTAGTGGATTTTGTCTCATCTAAATCAGAGATCCAGTTAGCATCACTACACCCTTCTAGTACAACGGGAAATCCATTGTATTCATTGGCATAATCTATTGAACCTCGTAAGTATTTCATAAGTCTTGCAAGTGCATCCCAATGTTCATGATTAGGACATTAAGTGTACCTACTCAGTCCACCTACTGCATAAGCAATATCAAGTCTTGAAAAGCTCATCAAGTGCAGTAAGCTCCCAATTATCTGGGCATACTGAGGTTGAGAAACAGATTCTCATCTATTTTTCATTAATTTAGAGTTAGCATCATAAAGGGTACTCATTGGTTTGAACTCATAATATCCAAACTTCCTAAGAAGTTTCTCAATGTATTGTTCTTAGGATAGTAATATATTATTTCCCTTCCTTATGATCTTAGAAACAATTTAGTTCTAGAAACTATATCAATGCATGTACCAAATATTAACATGTCATCCACATACAAACATATAATGACACATTTGCCATTTTCAGATTTAGAATACACACATTTATCAGCATCATTAGGTAAGAAACCATCACATAGTAAGACACTATCTAGTTTTCATGCCACTGTTTAGGTGCTTCTTTTAACCCATACAAAGATTTTAAAAGCTTGCATATCTTACTTTCTTGACCAGGGACAACACACCCCTCAGGTTGAGTCATATAGATTTCCTCCTCTAAATCATCATTTAGAAAAGCAGTCTTAACATCCATTTGATGTATTACTAGCTTATGGGTAGCTGCTAAGGCTAACATCGAATTGAGGAAATCCTAGTCACAGGGGGCAAAGGTGTCAAAGTAATCTATGTTGGAATTTTGAGTAAAACCTTTTGCTACTAAACTTGCTTTATGCTTATCTATGGATCCATCTGGGTGATATTTTTTCTTAAATATCCACTACAACCAATGGGTTTTGCTCCTTTAGGCAAATCTACTAAGGTCTAAGTATTATTTTTCTGAATTGATTCAATTTTAGTCCTAATGGCCTTATCCCACTATTTTGCATCAGGAACTCTAGTAGTCTTTAGAAAGCTTGTTGGATCATTTTCAACTAGATAGGTATAAAAGTCATCTCCAAAAGAAGTTTCCTTCCTTTGTCTTTTACTTCTTCTCAAAACCTCACACATGGCATCACTATTATTATCTATAGACTGTTTAGGTGTCTCACTAACCTTTAAAGGAAATATATGTTCAAAGAACTCAACATTTTTTGTCTCCACAATAGTATTATGTTCAATTACATCACTTTTAAGAACAAGAACCTATAGGCAGCACCATGTTCGGCATAGCCTAAAAACATACAATTAGAGGTTTTAGAGCCTATTTTTCTTTTCTTAGGATCAAATAACATTACCTTAGCTAGGCACCCCCACACTCTTAGATATTTAAGATTAGGTTGATAACCTCTCCACAATTCATAAGGTGTTTTACCAGTTTTCTTATGAGGTATCCTATTTTGTAAAAAACACGTAGCAAGAAGGGCTTCTCCCCAAAGGTTATCAGGTGCACTAGAACTAATAAGCATGACATTCATCATTTCGTTAAGAGTTCTATTCTTTCTCTCAGCTACTCCATTAGACTTAGGTGAATATGGTGGGGTTACTTCATGGATGATACCTTCTCTAACACAATATTTATTAAACAAAACATATTCACCACCTCTATCTGATCTAATCCTTTTAATTTTCTTATTCAATTGATTTTCTACTTTTGCCTTATATTTTAAAAACACATAGAAAGTTTCATCTTTATGCTTGATTAAGTACACTTTAGTGTATCTAGAATAATCATCTATAAATGTTACAAAGTAATTTTTACCACCTCTAGACATAGTTTGTTTTAAGTCGGCTAGATCAAAATGAATTAACCCTAATAATTCATATTGACGTTCTATAGGATAACAAGTTTTCTTTGTTATTTTAGATTCTACACATATATCACATTTTCCACTTTGTTTATCATGCATATTAATCCTAGTCGTTGCAATTTCATAATATACGAAGAATTCATGTGTCCTAATCTAGCATGCCACATATCATATGAGTCAATGATATAAGCAGAAGAAGATTCCTTAATAATTTCTAAAATATTGAGTACAAAGAGACCTTGATCACAATATCCCTTTCCCACGAAAACATTATTTTTTGTCATTACAATCTTGTCAGATTCGAATGACACTTTAACCCCAACTTTTTCCAATAGTGCTACAGATATTAGATTAACTCTAATAGAGGGCACATGTAGCACATCACTCAAGGCCAGAGTCTTTCCCGATGTGAGTTTCAGAAGAACCTTTCCTTTCCCAAGGACAAGAGTTGTCCTGGAGTGACCAAGATAGATGTGTTCTTCTCCTTCCCCTATATTGGTATAGGAGGTAAAAGCACTTCTGTTTGCACATATGTGCCTGGTAGCACCAGAGTCTACGACCCACTTACTCACATTGGTAATCAAATTTACTTGTGAAACGACCGCAACTATAGTATCTTCCCCTTGAACTATATTTGCCCTAGGAGGATTGTCGTTTCTTGCTCTACACCTGCACTGAGGTGCATGATAGCTAGGGTTCCCACATACGAAACAATTTCCCTTTTTCTTAAAGGTGGGGTTAGATCCTTTGGGAAGGGAATTTCGAAGATTACTTTTCTTATTGTGATCAGGTTTATTCTCGTATCTTTTTGGTGCAGGTTTTTCTTCTACAATGTTAACTTTTGCAGATAATGCTTTGGCCCTTGCAGTAGCACATTCCTGCCTGTTGGTATCTTCGACTATGATGTGTGTAATGAGCTCTTGAATCGACATCTTCTTGTGCCTGTGTTTCAGCTGTTGTTTATAGTCAGTCTAAGATGACGGTAGTTTCTCAATCAGGAGTTCTGAAACAAACTCATCAGGAAGGATTATGTTCTCTGCTTTAATATCTTCAAGTAGCTTGTGATCTTCGTTGATTTGGATCTTAATGTCCTTATCTTCAATCATCTCCCATCGGTAGTAGTTTCCTATGATGAATCTTTGTCTCACTACGTCTTCAGCAGTATATTTGAGGATCAACGAATCCCAAATTTCTTTCGCTTCCTTGTATGAACAATACACATCAAACAGGTCATTAGACAATGCACTAAGTAAAGTGTGTCAACATACCTTATTTGCATGAATCCAGTCTTCAATTTGTTTTGAAGGGATATTGGAGTTGGGCTTTGAGGATGTGAGAGCAATAGCAACTCCATACATGTCTAAAAGGGTAGACACACGTTCTTGCCAACATCGAAAGTTCTGTCCAGAGAATACCTCAATTTTTAACACATCCAGAAAAGGTTTTGCAAAGACTTTGAGTTCTGGAAAAAGTATTTGGATTCTCCGTAAAGGATGTGTTGTTGTTGTTGTTGTCAGCCATAAGTTCTTAAGATTGTTGTAGTAGCTGACAATAATCACGAACCAAAAAGTCTTCCTGAGGTGTGTAAATTCACTGCCCTTAAGGACTTATCCGCGGTGTATTGCGCAAGCTCCCCAAAATACAACAGGAACTTCTCAAAATTTCCAAAGATCTCAAAACTAGCAAAATAACTCTTAAAAAAAAGTAAATAAATAAATCCAGAATGAGAGAAGAAATATAAGAGAGAACTAGAGAGAATGAATGAGAATATTAAAGTGTGCGTTTGAGGGAGGAGAATGATGCTCTATTGATGGTGGATGCGGGTATAATTGGGCCAAATCCATGGCCTGCGAGAGAAGAAAAAAAAAACTCATAACAATCCCAACATTTAAAATATATGGTTGCAACAATGCAGCATATTTGCATCTGAAATGAAGGAAAAAAATCACGCTCTCGGGTGTAACTGCTTTTGCAATAAATTGTAATATATGTATAACAGCTAACACATTATCCAATCCAATTGGACATTGAGGTGGTGTTCATATAGGTGTATAAAAGATAATAACGCAAACAACCTACTATACAAATATTTGTAAAACATCATTCTAATAAGTGTGACAGACAAGTTCTAAACTTAAAATAAAATTCTTTGACCAAAATTGAATCAGCAGCAGAAGGAAATTTTCATGGTTCAACATATAATTCCATGGCGTTTTACCTTCCCACGTTAAAGCTGCAAGAGCAGGATTGCTTCTGTGGAATTTTAACTTCTCCCTCTTGAAGCAAAAGAAGGAAAAATTCAATGAGAGGACAGAATGAATTCTTCTAGTGATCATACATTCAGTCATCATTGCTGAAGTTGTTGAAGAATTCTACGAGGCACTAACAAACAACGGGAAGGTGATTGCGTGATACAATAGGTGTGTGCGATTCACTCTGATGTGGTGATGATGGCTCTTTTCTTGTTGGCAAACAAAGAACAGAGAAAGACTCTCAGGCACAGGCCATAAGGGCCAGATTTCAAGGTTTCATGGTTATGTGTTATGTTTTTAATACCTACATCACAAAATTTCTCAAAAGTGTTGAAGTTTTTCAAGCGTGGATTCATATAAAGTTATATTTGAGTTTTCAAAATTAAATTGTTTGTGGTGCTACTTTAGAATAATGTTATTTTCTCTCAAATAACAAAGTTTCGTATTGAAACTATTTATTTGATTTAGACGACTTGTAATATTTATTCTTTGAGGAGTTTTCCACAAAGTTAACTTGTAATACTTATGTGTACAAAAGAGAATGAGCAGCCCAAGAAATATAATATTTGAGAAACATGATTGTGAGAATGGCGACAATAGAATTCTAAACTTAAAATACTTTTCCCTGGCACTTCTCTATGAGACCAAGTATACATGAGTAGCACTAGGAAATTTGGAAGGTTCAATATATGAATATTAAATAACATATTTTTCTTCCTACCATAAATCAAATAGAGCACGATGGCTGGTAGGAAAACACCTTCCTCCACCAGAAATCATGAGCGTCTGACACAAAAACACAATTTGTGATAACAAAAAGAAATGAAGAACTGACAACAACACTGAGCTTCAAGGAGTGCGGATAGGATGGGAAGAAAGGAGCAATGTAGGACAAAACATGAAAACATTTTTTGTTCTTGCCAGGTTACTTGTTCTTGAAAAGTTCCAAACAGTGTTCCTGGTCTAAGTTCCTGCTCCAAAACTTCTTATAATATTCAGCATACGTATATCCTCTGTATACGGCTTCAGATCCATCTTCAGTGAGTGGTTTAGCTGGGCTAATCAATGCCTCATCGTTCGGACAAAGAAATGAAGCCACAGAAAGCCTGGGCTTATCAACATTCACAACAGCACGGTGCCATACACTCTTATAAAGCCCATTACTCAAAGCCTGCACACCACTCAAGCCCAGTTTCATATTGGTTATCACATTGTGTGGGCTGAATTCTGACACAAGATCCAGCTCACAAAAGAAGTTGGGCCAAAAGACAAACACATAAAACCCACATGCAAACGAAGCGAAACAAAATTTAAAGCGGTGTTTGGTTGACGTAATTACCTGGAGTTGATCGCCGATGTTAATGACGAAGGCATTGGGGTGGGGCTTAACGGCGAGCCATTTTCCGTCCTTGAGAACTTGAAGACCGGCAACGTGGAGATCTTGGAGCAGAATTGTGAGTGCATTTGGGTCGGTGTGACCCGGTAACCCATAAGTGAGTTCCGGTTGTGGGCACGGTGGATAATAGTTCACCGCCATGTGTTGCCCCTGTTCACCCAAAACATTCTTTATGTAATCTTTCTCCAGCCCCAAACTCTCTCCTATGTATTCCTCTATTCTCAACCCTAATTCCCGAACCTCTTCGCAGTATTTTTTCACGCTTTCCCTGCCGAATCATATTCCAAATTCCAATTCATAAACAATTTTAGATTATTCCCTTATGATTTGGGGGTAAAAAGTGCGCAGAATGACCCCATAACTGAAAAGGCATAACGGAACAGAAGTAGGGACAAGCTTCAGATCAGAATATTAATGAATTAAAGACGTTACGTCAACACGCAAATGTCCACTGACGTCACTGCTCATTCAATGCCACGTCACTCCAACTATCACTAAAATGACATTTGGGCCCTGACTCACATTTCACACATAAAACAAAAACAATGTGAAAAAATTAAATAATTTATATTTTCATTATATAATAACTCACCTTATCTTTTCCTCAAAACCTGATAGGCTCTGTGTGGATCTCGTAATTTGTTTTTATTCTTTCACTTTTTTAAATACTCCAAACTACCTCAACAAAACAGTTTTTCTTTTTCAGCTATTTATTAACAAATTCCATCCACATATGCATATCGTGTACACAAACACAAACACACATTATTTTTTTATACAATAGAAAATTAAATAAATACAAAACCGTAGCATCATATATTTATAAACGGTAAACAATTCAAATATTTATACCAAGGGTTCTTTCAAAACTTAATTTACATGCTATTAAACTTTATTTATATTAATTAATATAAATTATTACATTATTTATAATAAAATGTTATTTCTATTTATTTTGAATACTTATAATTTCAAATATTTTCCTTTCTTTTTTGAGTGTCTATCCGGAAGACACATTGCATGTAGTCACATGATCAGTGGGTAGAAAACGTTGAAAATAGATTCAAAAACATTATGTTCGTTTTGAGTTACGAAAAAAAATTAAATAAAGTAAAAGTATATTTCATTTTGTATGATGGAAATTCTATGTATTCTTAATTTCTTTATCTGGTTCATTAACCCGCTTCTACCCAAAGTTGAAATTAATTAGTTTAATTTTTTTGATGGCATATAGTGCATTTTGAGCTCTGAGTTTATAATCGACACATCCATCATACTTTAAAAAATAGAATGTTTTTTAAGACTTTGAATTAAAAAAAAAAAAAAACTGTGCTTGCTTAGGTGGGTAAATGGGTGAAAAAATACGATATAAAAATATAATTCTTGAATTCATTTTTTAAATAATTAAATATCTTATAATATAGTACATACATGGTTTTCCTCACATTTACTTTGTAAAGCAGAAAGTTTCTTTCCCATGTGGGTTCAATTAATTATGAATTGATATGGGCGCTTTATCCTTTTCGTGTGTGTTTTATTTTTCGACTCTATAATGTCAACAGTACAACCCAACACAGAAGGAAATCAGATTTCAAAGCACTCAATAGGTACCGTATTTCTAGTTTTTTTTTTCTTTTTTCCAAAAAATTATTTATTAAATAGCATATGATCCCCGACAGGACCACAGTACTTTATTGCGAAAGTTGTGCCAATTAATTTTCCAAAGGCAAATATGATAAATAGACACGTGCATTACTTAAAAGTTTATGTTTGTACTTTTCAAAAGTATTCGTGTATCTATTATTTCACCAATTTCAGTAAAATAAAAAAAGTTAAATATTTGTTTTTGTCATATTTTAGTTTCATTAAAATTTAAAATTAGTCATTTTTTAAAATTTTTGATTAATTTTTTATTTTTAAAATGTATGAATTTAGTCATTTTAATCAAATTTTCTTAAATTTATTTAATGTTTCAAATGCATTTCAGGATAATATTTGAATTTTTTACATCGTTTGACACATTTTTACTTCAATGTTAACTCAAATATTATCATAAAATACGTTTAAAATATCAAATATCAAATAAACTTAACAAAATTTGGTAAAAAAAACTAGGGTTAAATATGTTTTTGGTCCCTCAAGTTTTAGTGAATTTTGGAATTAGTCCCTCATCAAAACTTTATACCAATTTAGTCCTTCATCTTTAAAAATGCTTGAATTTAGTTCTTTTAACCAAATTTTGTTAAGTTTATCTGACGTTTCAAGCACATTTCATGATAGTATTTAAGTTAACATTGAAGAAAAAATGTGTCAAACAATGTAAATAATTTAAATACTATCATGAAATGCGCTTGAAACGTCAGATAAACTTAACAAAATTTGGTTAAAAGGACTAAATTCACGCATCTTGAAAGATGAAAGACTAAATTGGTCAAAAGTTTTGATGAGGGACTAATTCCAAATTTCGCTGAAACTTAAGGGATAAAAACATATTTAACCCAAAAAACTAAATAGATGTATTTCTAAAGATAAGGAACTAGATTAATATAAAATTTTGAAGAATAACTAATTTCAAAATTGACTTCAATTTGAGGGACCAAAACATATTTATTTAATCTAATAAAAAAATATTGTGAATATACTAAGATTTAATTATATCATTACGTATGCTAATTAAATTTGTTAATTTCATAATAGGTGTATTATTTTCTAGAACAACATAGAGTATTGGCTCGAAAGAAGAAAATGGAGAGGGTAGGAAACTGGAACGGTCGAAAAGAAGTTATGTAAAAAGGGTATTATTATTACATGTGATTTGGTTTGGTATTAGGAGGGAAGGCAGAAAAGTGTTGTCCACATGACAAAGGGATGGATGTTTTCCTAATCATCCAAAAAGTATGCAAAATTAGAATTTAAAATTTGAACACATTTCTATTTTGAAATTTAAGCATTTATATTTTTGAACCTATTAGAAAAAAAGATATGAATGTGTGGGAGGAGACTTACTTGAAAGAGGGAGGACTAGAAGGCCATTCAGGAACATATTTGTCCAATGGGTAGCAATGAAGTCTGAGATAATCCCTCCAATTATGGACGGTCTCTTTCTTCACATTGAAACTAGTGGAGAGTCTTGTTGTTTTTGAAGGGTCTTCAGAGTACAACTTCAGTTTCTCCTCCACAGGCAATTTGAAGAAACCATGTGCCACCTCTGTCATTTCCCGAACAGCTTCTACACCCACCCCGTGATTCATCACCTGTTTCAATTTTTATTCTAAATTATTTAATCCTCATTTCTTAAATCGAAAATATATATATAATTCATAACCACACAGCCTCTGCACCTGGAAAAACCCAAAGGACCTGCACGCTTCACCGATTTCCCGCACAATCTGGGCTCTGTTTTCACAACCCAAATCGACTATCGGAACATCCTCGAACTCCGACACTTCGCCCAGACGAGGTCGCTCCGATTCCGGTCGGATGTAACTCTCCGGCAGATTTGAGTACTGGACTCCGGAAGAAATCACCTTTGTGTCCATATTTAATATCCTTAACTCTCTACCTTCTTAAATACCAAAAACAAATTTCATAACAGATTAAATAAATAACGCTATGGGGACTTAGCAGGGGAATACGAAGAAGATAATTCTTTTTATTTATTTTATTTTTCTTATCCTCGTCCTTATTCTAGACCACTGTTCTTACAAACCTCTAAACATTGCACCCTTTGACAAAACTCTGAGAACAAAACAGCAGAAAAAATGGAAACCAAACCCTAAGGGAAAAGGCAAGGGATGAGAGAAAAACTGTGAAACAAGAGAATAACACTACGGGGACTGTGGAGTGGGAAGTATATAACCACTGAGCAGTTTCGCGAATGATAAGCTTAAGACTGAGCATATGCTTATTTATATACAAGATGATGGGGCAATAAAAAAGAGAAATTTTTTTTTTTTTTTTTTATCGTCCTTATTTTGGACCATTTCCAAATCTTTCTGTTTCCTTTATTATTTTAAAGGTTAAAATAATAATTAGTCCTCTCTACTAGACAAATTAGTTTGGAATCAAACAAAGATATCAGATTTCGTCAGTAAAATAGTATGAGATGCCTGAACATTAGTCCCTCTTGTTAGTAGTGCTTGTTTTAGCACTTTTCGGACAAACTAAGATGTTTTATCTTTCTAACCGAAATCCCCATAATGGCTTTCTAGACAGGTGTTCCAGCTTTCATGTCGAATTTGCAAATTTTTGTGAACTGAAGGTTAACATCATTACTATAAAAGGATTAATATCCCCATTTAAGAAACCCTATGTTTCTGTTTTGAAAAAAACCAGTGTCCATTTGTGTCTCGTTCTTTCACAATTTCTTTTAGTGAAACTGTAGTGGTGGATAAACATCGAAGGAGTTGTATTGCAATGTTTTGAGGTGTTTATGAACCATCAGTTTCATACTTTCACAAAAAAACAGAGAAGCTTTTGGCCCTTGTTTCCTTCTTCTGACTCTGAGTATTTATATTTGAGACACAATTTCAACTATATTTGTTTTCTTCTTAAACCATGATGGTTATTTGTTGAAAAACTCAAAATTCATTCAAAGGGAGTGGTTAGACTCGGTAGGAGGTGGCTTAACAAATATTGCGAACCAGGTAATTTTAACATTGACATCCGACTTTTTTTTTTCTGATATCGACCTCCATTATTATGTTATTTTGCTCATTTATGAATGTTGATATCCAATAACCAATATATTAAATTATATTAAAATAATTTTTTCAATTAAAATTTAAAAAATAATTTATTTAACATAATTATTTTTTAAATATTTATTTAAAATAACATAAAAAAATGCATTTTATTTTTTTAAATTTCAACTTTATAAATATTTAAAATATAATTATTACAAAAAGTAATAATAAAACATTTAATATAATTTAATCTATGATAATCTGATTAATAAAAATGTAAAAATAATAATAAAATAATTTAACAACTAAAAATTTTAATATAATTTAATCCATTTTAACCGGACGTAGAGATCCGGTAACATATTAAAAAAATGTTTTCTTTTAAATTAAATTAACATAATAATATTTCAAATATTTATACAAATAAAGAAAAATAAGTTTTATTTTTTTAAATTTTAATTAAATACAAATTAAAAAATTTAACATAATTTTACATATGTTAACCCGGAGGTGAAAATCCGGTTAACATTCTTTTAAAGAATATTTTTTAAAATTTGAAGTAATAAATATTAACATAATAATTCTTTTAAATTTTATATAAACTAATATAAAATAAAATATATTTTGTTTTGTTTAAATTTTAATTTAATGAATATTTACACAAAATTTAACAAATATTTAAATTAATATAAATTAAAAAATTTAACATATATTAACCGATGTAGTATTCCGGATAATTTTTTTGAAATTGTTTTTTTCAAATTAAAAATAATAAATATTAATATAATAAATTTTTAATATTTATATAAGTTAATATAAGTAAAATACTTTTTATTTGGTTAAATCTTGGAGATAAGATTAGAGACAGAAAAATATGTTACTTTTAACTTAGGACAAAATAAGAATTTAAAAGATTCCTAGGAGTACAAAATAAATGTCGAGAGATGCATGGAAAAATATGTTACTTTTAACTTATGACTAAACATTTTCTGTAAACTAAAAAAAAGCGCACACAGAACAATAGAAATTTTAATAGATTATAAAATTGCTTAAATTGTTCGTGAGAGGTATAATCATTTACGTAGAAAAACAACAAATTAAAACATTATTGTTTTCAGTTTTTAATTCTTAAGAATATAATCGATTATGTTTGTGTTTATAATTTATTAAATCAATTTTTACAAATTAATGATCATCGTGTTTAATTGATTAAATAGTATAATAATGGATTATTTTAAAGAGACATTTTAAAATATTTTCAAAATTTTGTTATAATAATTGATTATCAGCTAACATAATCAGTTATATATGTTTGTGTCTCTTTTTGAATTAAATTTTCAAATCTCAATACAAAGAGTAACAATTTAAATCTTTGCAAGAATATTTTGTAATTGTTAAGACAAATTTGTACACATGTTTTATTTTATCAAAATGCAATCTCTAAGTGCTAATTTAAAAAATTTCTCAAAAGTTATATTGTGTTAAGAGATGACAATGGAAGGAGACAACAAGGAGTTTTGCTATTTCATACTTATCCTAAAAAAAACTCATCATCATTTTTATACTCAAATCTAATGAACATAAAAATTTTGTCTTATCTCTATCTCCACGGATAATGGGTATACTCATACTCGTGTTTGTATACACTTTCTTTCTGTTTCAATATCAAAAATTAATTCTTATAAAATAATAAAAAATTATACCCAAGAAAATATAATATTTTTAAATATTCAATATCAGAAGGGATATTTTTGTTTTTCCAATATCAAATAATTAGAAAGAAATTATAATTGTATATATTTTAAATTAAAGTATCAAATAAAATTTAATGAAAACCAAAATATTTATTAAATTTACAAACATTAATAAAACAAAATTGATAAAATTAAAAAATATTTTTTAAAAAAACAAATATTCAAATTGAAAAATATTTTAAGTGTCTCTTTACTTCCTCAAAGTTCTAATGAGATATATTTTTTAATACCGTAACAAAAATTATAATACACTACTTGAACGAAATCACACAAAGAATAAATTTAAACTAATAATAATTTAAATTTATCTTAAATCTTTCATCTATCGAACTTCTATAAATGTTGGATGACGATAAATCATAACAATGACATTAAATTATTATATTATCGTAAATGATTTTTTTGTATACAATTGCAATAATAAAATTACACTTATGATAATGAGTTAGAAAATGAAAATAATTATATAAAAAATATCAAAATAGTATTCTATATGATAAAAATAAACAACAAATAAAAGTATTAAAAAAAGGTAAAAGTGATCCCATGTATGTCGTAGAAACCATTTGATAGACCAATTAATGAAATATCAAAAAAGAAAACAAATGTATAAGTAAGGGCATGAAGATGAAAAATACCTTAAAAATTTAATAAATTTTTTATATTACCTACTAAATGAAGGGTTTGCGTTATTGATCGCTTAAGTTGAAAGTTAAATTCTCATATGAAAAATTAAACAATAAATAAAACATTAAAAGAAGAACAAATATTCAAATGTGAAACATTAAAAAATATTTAATTGATATATATATATATATATATATATATATATATATATATATATTATATATATATATATATAATATATATATATATATTACATATATACATACATCACTCATTTCTAAAAGACATATATTCATCACCTTTATCAGACCAAAGAATCTTGATTTTTCATTCCATTTGACTTGTAACTCAAAATTTTATAATTTGAATAGTCTCTTACTAAACTTCTTAACCTTTGTAATAGCATGCCACATATCACAAGTTTCAACATTAGTGATATTCAAGGAAGAACTACTAAATATTTTATTTGAACATAAAGGCATAACACTTAACTTAAACATATCATCACAAATATATCATTTACCAAACATATCTACAAATAACAACTCTATTGCACTTAAAAACAAGTTTATGTAATAAATAAAGTATTTTTTATTAGAAAAATTAACATTAGTCCCATAATCTATAAACTAATTAAATCACTCATCATTGCTAGTGACATTTTAGATGGAAAAACAAAGACAACAACATATAGTAATAGTATTAACCTCTAGGTTTATAATTAGACAAAAGTATTTGACAATTTTTTGAGAAAAATAATATTTTTCTTCAATACAAAGACACATAATTATGTTTTAAACTTTGAGAACTAGTCATGAGGGAGACAAGATTTAAATCATAAAACTCTAAGCATTGTGTTAATTAAAATAATATCTTTTTTAATTTTATGTCGTAAACAATATTTTCAAATTCATAAATATGATAAAAAATACATTTATGTCAGTCATCATTTTTCACAAAAAATCAAGATAAACATTTATTTTCACAAATGTATAATGTAGTTCAAGTGCTTCCTATAACTCAATAGTATTTTTTGTACGATAATTTTATAAACGCTGTCATACAAAACAATTAAAATACATTTGTGATATAGAATATCTTTGTCCGAGTTAGAAATACAGAATGTCAAAGCACCAATTAATATAATAGAGAAAACAATAATAATATCAATCACATATAAATTATTCAATGAACCAGAATTTGATTTGTCCATAATTTCATTTATTGTTACTAGCAAAAAAAAAAAATACATCCATACAATTTATTGACTTGTTTGAGAAAGTCTTAATCATAACCATAACAAACATAATATATAATATTATCACAATTTTATAATAAAGTGAATAAAAGGAGTAATTATAAATAAAGTAGAACAACAAAATTTCCTCTCCAAGAATGTTGGGAAAATATTAATCAAAATAAATAATAATAATTATTAGAGCTAGACAAAGATATAGGTAATAAATATATATCAAGTCAAATAAATAATACGTTAAAATACTCAGTTGGTCCTCGTTTTTGTAGCAAAATCTCAATTTGGTCCTCATATTTTTATTAGTCTCAATTAGGTCCTCATTTTTGTATAGTATTAATTAAGTCATTTCCGTCAGTAGAGAACTAACATCGTTATGTAGGTGTCACGTGTTAGCTTCTCATTTTTTTGAATTTTTTGAATTTTTTATTTTTTTTGAATTTTTTTTTAAATTTTTATTTTAAAAAAAAATATTTATGCCACGTGTCAAGTTTGTAGTGTGCCACATGTCAATCTAATATGGTGACACATGCCAAATTATTGTATGAATCTCAATTTAGTCCTCATATTTGTTAATTTGATTTGATTTTAGTCCCAAATTTTTTTAAAAAAATTTAATTTCATGTGCTCCAAATTTAGAACAAATTTAATCTTTTATAAATGTAATGATGATACTTTTATTACAAGTGATATTTCTATTACATATTTTTAACAATATTTAATTTATTTAAATTTATATTTTACATTAAACTTTATTTAAATTTTATTTTAAAATTAT
>Ga0209589_1001875_pt1 | contig 35543 bp, 20 predicted proteins | sample CowpeawhiteBW_FD_187525 | JGI IMG/M metagenome (GOLD analysis project Ga0209589, IMG submission 187525) | Root nodule microbial communities of legume samples collected from California USA - Cow pea white BW (SPAdes) (version 2) | ecosystem: Host-associated > Plants > Roots > Nodule | place: USA...
TTATCCCAAATAAATGAGTGCCAACATTTAAGTACCTGCAATTCCATACAATCAAGCACAACACACAACCATAATTCTTATACCAAAATTCCTAAGAAAATTTATTATCACAAAACCAAAATCGCTGTAGTAATGCGTGACACATGTCTCAAGATACAGACATCTAATCGACGATCCAACCGGTCAAACCATAAAATAGCATGTTATTAACCAAATGTCAAAATTTGAGCTCAATCCAACGGTTAATGAGTCGGGAAAGTCAATTTTACTAAAACTGCCCATATAAGAAAAATACACAGTCGTCCAGCGAGTCAAGAAACTCGCCCAGCGACTGTGCGGCGCATCAGAATACGAGAAAAGACGTCAAACATCACAGTTTCATGAATATTTGAACCCCTAACTCAGAAAGATACCAAAACTAATGTTTTCCAATCATTTAAGTATAAAACAGAAACGAAAACAAACCACATATTTCAAAAACGCGAAAAAGAACCTAACTTCCCTTACCTTCTTAGATGCTAGCGAACGCCACCAGGTATGAAACCAAGGGGTACCACAGCTCTAAGAATTCAAACAGTGAGTTGGAAATGTGAACAACAGAACAAAACGTACGCAAAAGGTTAAACCCTAACCAGAACAATATACCCAAACAGTAAAAACGTGAAGAAAGGACCAAGGAGCTTCAAAGTTCGATTTACTTGGAGGTATAATGTTCTTAGCTAGCTCGGAGAGGAGTGAATCTTTGTGCCCTAACAGAACTTTTACTGGAGGAAAGAAAAGGGGAGGGAGAATCTGATTTCTGCAAATGAGACAGAATGCATGGGGGTTAGGAGCTGGAAAGGGGTATTGGTCCCCTTACTGGGTTGGCCTTAGGCCCACGACAGACTAGGCCCAAAAAGGAAAAAGGGGTTTACACCTAATTATTACACATTTTAAAAAATATGAACATAATTGAGACTAAAAAAATCTTAGAACCTATTTGGGATTTTTCAACAAAAACATGAACTAAGAAGTATTTTAACCTATATATTACTAATACATATAACATTTTTGCAAAATTTAAAAAATACAAATTATAAATTATAATTGAGAAAAGTATACCAACTAAAAGAAACAAACAACACCTTTACTTTTTCTTTACAAATAATTTCACAAAAATCTTGAACCAAACAATTAACTTTGTCCGGCTTTTGACAAATGATGAATTGACTTCTTTAAAAAAAGTATGGTTGGAGTTAGGTGAGATTAGTTGTTCTAAATTGAATAATTATTTTATTATAAAAAATCATGAATTCTATCTACACCATCAAGAATGCACTTCAGACATAAGGTAATGAAAAGAAGCACTTTTATAAAAAATAAAATAAAAGTGTTTTTTTCTCGTGGTGGAAAACTTATTCGATGGTGAAAACTTAGAATAACTTTCCCAAGATTATAGCGTAACCAATGAAAAGTAAAACTTAATTTTCTGTAGAACCATCTTTTTAAAATGATTCAGTCAAAAGTTCAAAAAAGTTGTATTCACGTTTTGATTAATTTCAAAGTTAACTACATCACCAATAAGACTTCAATAATTACTCAATAGTAGTAATAAAACAATGGATTTAATACGTTCCCACCCACAAATATTTTATTAGGTTTAATTGGAAACATTTTAAATGGTCGTTTTAATGCACTGTTCCTGTCCTCTTTTATTTTTCTATTGTGTATTGTTGGGTGTCCGTCCCGATACGTTTATTTTCAAAATAATAGATACGGTACGTGATAGATACATAATATATAAATATTAAAAAGTGTACAATAATTCTTACAAACGTAATAAATATATGATTGTTAATGTGTGAATCCAAAATTTCTAATTATAGATCAATTATTTTGATAGCCGAAACCTGGTAGCTGATGTTAGTGACCAATTTTAAAATCAATTCATAATTGAAACTATTTTAATTATCAATTTAGAAACTAATTATAATTTTTGGAAACTATTTTAGTTGTCAATTTGGTCACTATTTAGTGACTAATTATTTTTTGTCAATAAAATTAGTCACTATTCAAAGATTTTATTGTAGTGTACTACGACTTTATAAATTAGATACTATTGTTAAAATATCCTAAAGTATCAGATACGGTACGTGTCGGACACGGATACGTGACCTAAATTGAAATATTGGTACATCATAGTTGAGTACAAATAATAATAAAACTTGTTATTTTAGAAAAATTGTATTTATCTCTGTTAAATTTCTTTTTAAATTTTAAAATAAATATTCACTGCTAGACAGTGGCCACACACACACACACATATATATATATATATATATATCTATATATATATATATATATATATATATATATATATATATAAATATATATATATATATATATATATATATATATATATATATATATATATATATATATATAAGTGCTAAAATAAGAGTGTTTGTGAGCCCTATTTGAACCTATAGGATATAGTAAAGTTTCAAATGCTATTTTCATGTGTAAATACTACTAAGGATGTTAAAATGTATTAAAGGAAAATTTCGAAATAAAATTAAAGGATGTTAAAATGTATCTTATTCATATAGAGTGCAATATTTAGGTAGTGTGAGTAAAAAAAGTTCCACACAATAAAATCTTCTTAATGATTGTGAAATACTTTTTTAATATTTGTCATTACATTTGACGTTTGTTGTTGAAGAAAAAATAAAACAGAAAATGACCAGATATTATTCACATGAAGATGGTTTGAGTTAAAAAGCTCATAAATAAAGAGAGGAAGGAAAGAAAAAATATGACTACAAGTCTTTTACAAATTTAATATATATATATATATATATATATATATATATATATATATATATATATATATATATAAAATATATCTCTAATAAACCTTTAATCCTAAGAGAGAGAGAATTTCTTAACCACGTGACATGGTGTGTGAAATGTATTGAAAGTTATTGAATTCTTAAGCAGCACTGAATGATTATATTATTTAAAGATGACGTAAAATGTGAGGGAAGGATCTGAGTGCAAATGAGAAGGGAAAGCATAGAAACTTGGCTCATTCCCACAAAGATAAAGAAAGGAGAAAGGAGAAGGTACAACATTTTGTTTTAAACGTGTTGCATACCAAGTCTTCTCAATTCTACACGCTTAAAATAAAAAACTTTCTCTTAAGATATAAGCATATACTATTATATTTCAACTTTTTCTTTTCATCATCAATAATGAAACCCACCTAAAATTCACTTTCTGAAAAGCCCAATTCTATTGAAGTTTTGATATATTTTTTTCACTTGTCTCCATCAGAAATTGACCAGAGAACATTTCGCGATTACAAATCAGAATATAACGTTGTTTGGGTTGTTAAATCCACTTTAAAACTCGATCCAAGAAACTAAATTTCGAATAGATTTTATCTGAACAAAAATAGATTGAAAATTCAATATCTGAGAAGCCGAATTTGCAGCTGCTATAGGCTTGAAAAGTTAGATCCTAGTCCTACTTAAACACAAGGGGACAGTTAGGGTTTTATGATTGGAATTGGTTTGAGTCATTGATTGAGATAATAAATGTAGGAAGTAGTGGTTGCTACTTAGACCCGTCACTGCCATGATTGAGTAAACATTCACATCAATCAATGACACTTCCCGTGACCCTGGGAGTTAGGACTCCCACTTCAACCTCTGACAAATACAAGCTTTTTACCCTTTCTCAAATGTCGTCACTCTCCATCTATCTATCTATCCCTCATCATAAAGAACAACTATGTTCTATGGCTTTCAATCAGTTTACTTCAATTGTGTTCTTTTCATTGTTGGCAACACTCACAACATTATTTAGAGGGTTGAAAATCTTGCAAGTCATGTTCCTATCACTTGCCCAATATTTTATTCAACAGTATCATGATGACCCATTTAGGGCCTCCTCATGCTGCCAATAATACCAATCATAATCCACATATATAATTGCAGACATTTTCTTCAAACCCAAAAGTCGTTTAATAATACTTTTTCACTGTCTTTGGATTGGGTGATCCCCATAAAAGCAGAATATTAAAATAAAATAAAAACTTCACCTTTCTTCTTTCTTTCCCTTTCCAGTTCAACTCCAATCCAAACAAAGTATATGGTCTATCTGCTACTTGTACTTTTAGAATTTGATTTACCCATTTTTTTAATTTGGCATTCAATATTTACTGAAAATACCAAAATATGAAAAATCTGTGGTGTACATTCACATAAAAGAAATGAAGACACCTGATTTCAGAGGAAAAAACAAGAGACCAAACTTGAGAAATAGATTAGTAAAAAAAGTGTAATTAAGGAGACAAGTCAAAATGGAAAACGCCAGAAAAAGAGAAAAAAAACAACATATGACATTGTTGAAGACTTGGATGAAAGTCCCTCTTAAGAAAAACAGAAGGCTTGATCAATAAACTAACAAGGTGTGACACGACAAACAGTTTTGTAGTTATATATCAAATAGTGTTACTCTTCTCTTTGAAAATACTATACAGTTAAACTAGAGGTCTCACTTGATGATGAAGACTCCCCAAGAAACTCTGATCTCAATTTCATCAACAATCTGCCAAGATAATTTAAGCCTTCTCCATCTCGCCCTCCACCCCAGAACAGATCATGTGGTGAAGCCTCAACTAGAACAGAACCAGCAGTGGATAGCAGCAATGTTTTCAAATGAGGGTAGGTTGAGAACTTGCACTTCAGTGCCTCGTACATGACATCGATCTTTATGTTCTCCCAGTCAGATCTTATCTGTGTGCCCATTGAAAAAGAAAGGTTCAGTGCTCTTACAATGAAAAGGGAAAGGAACCAAATTAGGATACATGATTTGGACATAGTGACATTAGTTAATGTATATCATAGTTCTAGGACTGACTGGTCAGAAATTCAATTTAAATTTAGAATAGATTAGTGACATAATCCATAAAGGAAATATTGTTGTCAATCAAATCCATGAGCTAGTAGGTCAAGATCCGACAAGAGTTTGAGGAAAACTTGAAAACCACAGACGATGATACCAGATCAGGTTTCTGCTTTTGCATTGACCGTCCAATTCTTGCAGCTTCTTCTGGACTTTTTGCAGATTTAATCCTTTCAACACAATCTTGAGCTATAGGATCATCCACCCCAACAAACTTGTGAGCCTACGCATTGAATTATATGTATAAGAATTACAACAAAACAGCAAAGGAAAACAGAACTAATAAAAAAAAATCAAGTACCTGGTAGTAATGCTCAACACTCAACCAAGTCACAGAGTCACCGTTTTCATCACGTATTTGAATGGGATGAGGAGAGAAATTTGACAATGCACCGTAAAGATCCCATGTTTTGTAGAAAAATATGATACTTGACTCATATGGTGAGACAGTAGGATCAACAACAAAAGTTTCATCACGTGACGGTATTACCGGTATCACGTCTGGTAAGGGCTGAAGAAATCCACTAATAAGCATGTCGGGTCCAACCTGCATTACAGTATCCGGTAAAACAACCTAGTCAAAGAAATGTAAAGACATTATACATTAAATATCAAGACCAAGGCAACTCGGTTGGGAAATTACTTCGTCTAAAATATCCAATGCTAGAGATATCACAACGTTTTCCTTATATATTTATATATATATATATATATATATATATATATATATAAAATAGATTCGCAGTAAACCATAGACCAAAGCATGTATCTTCTGAAAGGGTGACAAAACCCAGTACTTACAAGGGAAAGACAAACGGATTCCTACTAACCTGCTCGTAGCAAACATCAATTAGATTTAAAGCCTGTGTCATCTCAACCATCCCAAGATCTCCCACAGGAGATGGAGCATTCTTTCCACCAATAATTTTAGGAGCAACAAAAGCATAAACCTGAAGAGCATAAAGATCACAGCATCCGACATATCATAAAAATAATCAAAACACGATAAGCTAACTACATCAAATAAATTCTAATTGGAATTTGCGATAAGTGCATTCATCTAAACCAATAGAATATTTGGTAAAGGTAGCAGAATACTCGTAATCGAAACCCCCTTGCAGAAACAAAACAATGACTGTGTAGAAGTTCAACACAGAACGAGAAAATTTAGACAGAAATGAAGGGGGGTCATCCCATATCAAAGATTTTTTTCATTCTTGTCTGTACTTTTAATTCTAATAGAATTTTATTTTTTATTTTGTCAGTTGCAAGAAAAACAAGTAACTATCATGATCAAGTTAAGCATATAGAAAATTACTTTAGCTCAATAGTTACGCACTTCCCACTCTCAAAAGGCCAAGAAATATGGTATTACTGATCATCTGGGTCGATGATCAAAACATAGGAAAGCATTCAGTGAACGTCTCTTGACTATCCCAAAAGATTGTGTGTAACCCTTCTTTTGCCTATCAATTTTTAGCCTATAATCTACTATATGGCAGAAAATAAGTTGTAACCATTGAAAAGTATCCTAACTATGCTAATAAGTAGAACTTAAATTTTTTTCCAAAGAAAAAGAAAATGAAAGCATGAACAACACCTTGTGAATTACTCCAGATGAAATAGCCGAAGCAGCCAATGTTCCTCCACATTCCCATAAAATTGAAAGATAACCACGATCATGGAAATACTCCATAACTTCTCGGGGAGTTAATATGTCAAACTCCACAACCTCAACTCCTTTAGATGCAAGCAGCTTCTGGAAACTCCTCCTTGCACCCCTTTGTGTTACAACTATGGTAGAAACCTCAGACATGTCCCACAGGTTTGCTTCCTCTGGAAGATCAAGAGTCTGGCTCATCACAATGCGCATTGGCATATGCCCTCCTCCATGTCTGGCTGTTAGTCTTGGATCTGATTGAGTTTCAAAGGAGGTAAGCTATGAAAAAGTCAAATTCAGAGAAATTTGAAGACAATAACAATGATACCCACTGTCCCTTCGAACGGTATTTCCTCCCACAATAACAGCATCACTTCTACCCCGTAGCTCAAACACCAGATTTCTAGACTGCTTGCTGCTTATCCATGACGCATGGCCACTGCTAGCTGCAATTTTTCCTGCAGCACCAAAAGGAGAGTAAAAATTAACCAGACAAATACAAACATCATTGTTTGACTTACTTCTTCCAAGTAAGGGCAAATCAATCTCACCATCAAGGGTCATGGCATACTTGAGAACAGAAAAGGGAACACGCGAAGCAGCTCTACAAATCAAAGGTGCATTGACAAGAAGACACTCTTTCTGTGCATCCTGCAAATGAAACAAAACAATGCATGCATGACAATAAGAAAATCAATCGACCACACTAGTCTATCAAAAAAACCTGAACATTATATAATATTCTTCACAAGATGTCCTCCTGTTAGATCAGAATAAGACTATTATGAGCAACAAAACTCTCCTTCCAAGATTTTTACGCGGTTGCATGTCAGTTGATTAAGAAACTTGGTCGAGCTATGTTACTTTTATTGTTAGATTGAAACAAAAAGCACAAGATATTGAAGCATGGACACACCTCAACGAGATTACCAGTGAGATCCTCTCCAAGAACATCAACATGCAGTCCTTGATTTCTGAGTGCACGCACAGCATTGCCACGGAGATGTTGCAGGGGATGCCTCATTCCAATCACAACTCTTTTGACCCCTCCCTAGTTTGGTTTCACAGACAGGGTAGGATCATTTATCAACTACAAAACACAAACTAGAGCCCAGACAACATCGTATTCGTGAGCAACAACAATATAAGACACACATGCGGGTTCGGTAACAAAGAGAGGAAAGGCAAAGAAGAACCTGGAGCAGAGCAGACACGGCACTGTGGTCGCCGTGGCAGTCGCCGGGCTCCATGTTCAGGTATGCCGTGGCGCCTCGGCAGCGTTCACCGGCGGCGTCGATGGCCTGGACCTCCGCGGCTGCGGTACCCTGAGCGTAGAGGTAGCCCTCGCCGGCGACGTGGCCCGCGGGTGAGAGGATGACACAGCCAAAATTGGGGTGGGGGGAAGTGAAGCCGGCGGATTTGTCGGCGAGGTGGGCGGCGCGTCGGATGTAGGTAGCATCGAGCGCGTGTGGTGCGGTGGGAAGGGACGCTTTGCATTTCCAGATCACTGAAGATGGGTTTGCGCTGAGAGTGAGACACGACAGCGCCATTTTTCAACACCAAGTTGTTTCGTTTGCTAGCTTTAGACTTTCGTGACCAACATGCGGATGGAAATGATGTTTGTGTTTGGATCCTGTTAACCGCTATGCCCTCCAACCCAAATCACATTACAACCTATCAACACCATGCATTTGGAACCTCCATCCTCTACCTTTTTCACCTCTTTATTATTATTATTATTATTATTATTATTATTATTATTATTATTATTATTATTATTCCTAATTCACTTAACAATAAATAGATCCTGATAGTTAGAAATTTGGACAACTGCTACTTATAAGTACGTGAAACTATGATCGATTAATTGTTTTACATTATTTTTATTTTTCTAAGATCGTCACTCATTTGTAACTTCTTATTGTTTAGATATTTAAAAGATCCACTGTTCATTTAATATAACAAAATCCATAAAAAATTAAAACTTGTAAAATATAAATTTATTACCAGTCATGGTATAATTTATTTGAAATGCCTAAAAAAATCATATGTCGGTACACTCTTATTCTCTTAAAATCAATAAAACTTTTGCAGCATATCTATAATATATTAATCTTAAATGAATTCGGCCTAAATAAATCTCTGTTTGATATGGGGCTTTAAAAAAAAATCCATTATTCCATTAGATTCTTCACATGAAACTCAAAATTAAAACTGTTTTTGCGTGGTGAAATACATTCCAATTTCTTTTTTACCTATCCATTTTGACAGGGTTTAAATTATATATTTTCCTCCTCTGACCAAGTTATTACCGATCGTAAACTGCAAACACGATCTGTCACAATTGATTCTGTCATTTTCCATCTATAACCACCCAAAAAATGCGCCAAACACAATTAAAAAAGAATTTTCAAAACTAAGAAGCTTAATAATTCTAATACAAATGGAGGAAAATAACTTTCGAAAATACACGTGGAATAACTTGTAAACAAATTACTTAAATCTAAAACTATTTGCGTCTACTTATCCTTAATCAGTACTAGTTAATGAAAAACTTCAATTCAAAAAATAACGGGAAAAAATAGATGGCCAAGATATTAAAACATTAAAACATAAAAGTTAAGTGTCATTAAACATTAAAACATTATCACATTCGCATTGAATTAAAGGTAATTAGCAAACGTCCAACGGCTGCATTAATGATTTGATGAAACGATAAGTTAAGAGGGACAGTACACCCATTATTGAAACGACCACTCCAGATACAGTAATGCACCCGTATAACAACATATCAGAGTGGCGCAAGCACAGTGATATGTCCCCAAGGGTACAACGAAGCATAGTCAAACACAAAACATAAATAAAATTAACAGTACTACTACGAAGAATCGAACTTGGGGCAATACGTGCTAATATCTTAGTTAATGGTACAAGAGCTGAAGACAAGGTAATATCTTCAGCCCCGAACCTCCACACAACACTTACTCCTCCTCTTCAGCCTCCTCCAGCCAAATAACAAAGGGTTCCAGCGCCTTCACAAAGGTTTGCCTGTACCAGTACCAAATAACCAGTAGTAAGGAAAATTTACATACATCATAAGCAGGAACCAATAAATTACTATCTTAACAGGATACGTGTCCTCGGAAAAATTGCATACCTGCCCTTGGGGTTTGTTCCTTTTCGGAACCAATGAAGAATTGTATCTTCAGCCAGTACATCCTGGTCATAGAGAGATCTAACAATCTCAGGGAACAGCTTCATAAGTTTAGCATCCTCATAGCATTGCATTTGTACTTTGTACATCAGTTCCAGCTCAAGTTTCCCACTGGTACAGAATGTATTCAACAGTTCTGCCCAAGTTTTTACCTTCATCAATACAGAATGCTGTCGTCAACAACTTTTACACAGATAATTATATAATTAAAACAAATCAAACTGTGCATCTCTTAAAACTATCTGATAACACCATATCCAGCCCTAAGAACATGTAAGCAGTACCCAGCTAGCCTGTAATCACACAAATCCATTGGCTCATCAGCAGTTCTTTGAAACTAGGCATTGAAAGTTCACATGAGTCTCAAAAAGTTCAAAATTAAAAAACAGAGGTAAATAACTAACATACAGATTCTAATAAGAATAACCTATTAAGTTTACCAAGGCCATAATACAAGAATTTTAAAAACCCTATCATAAATGAGTCCACAGGGTCCCAAAGAACAAACATGAAAATTCTCAACCATGCAAATACAAAATTGGCATAGATGAAAAATGTCTAAAGAAAACCTGTCGGAGGGCTGCGTTTGCATTCTGTTGCTGGTTTTTCCCCGACCACTGAACAGCATCCATTAAAACATCCCACACTACCCGCACCACCTCAATGTCTGGCAATTTAGCATCCCTAACCCGCAACTTCACGGTCTCAATGACTTCAGCTGTATCAGCTTCCTCAGTTATCTGTGTTGTTAAAGCAGCCTTCATTTCCTTCAATTTCACTTCGAAAATTTTCTTTTCATTATATTCCACCAAGGCCACCAGTCCTTCCTTGCTAAAAAAGTTGACAAAAATATATAAGTTTCCATCGTAGTTAACAGAATACTAGGGAATGATAAAACACAGTGCATTATTAGTCTATCTTAACATCAAAGCTAAAATGTCAGTAAAACTGGCAATTGAATGAAAATAACATAATCAATCATCGTTAAACTGATTACAAAAACTAGCTGTACATGACAACATGCTTCAGCAGATTCAGAAACTACAACTACACACTTCAGATAAAATTGTTAATTGGCCACTAGCATTTTGCAGTATATTCAACTCCATTTCTTTGTCAAAAAGAAAAAATACAGCATGTGCTATGCTAAAGCTTGAATATTTAACAAAACCCAGGGATAACAACCAAGGGTTGCAAGTCTTTCTAACATTATATTTAAGATTAAGTTTAACTAAGGTCATATACCAAAGACAATAGCTTAAATTATTATATTCAGCAAAAACAGTACTCTAAGATTGAAATGAGTGCATTAGTATTCGGCAAAAAATAGTTGTTTCACAAAATGAGACCAACAAGGCTGTTGGAACTGCCAAAAGTAAAATTGAATAGAATCCAATCGCCTGTACAAGTAACACAATGATGTAAGAAGCAATAATTGTAAAGCATGTTATTTCTATATAGATACGAGACCTGAAATGCTCAGAGAAAGCTTCATTAGATCTTTTTGTAGGGGGGAAAAAGTCCAAAAGATTATCCTCTACTTTTCCCCGTTTCAGAATTGAAATAAGATCATCAAGGCTGTTGTCAATCAGATACTCCTTAAAGAAGTCAGTCATAAATGACAGAACTAGCCCTTTGGCCACAAGGTTATCTTTAAGCAGTGGTTGGAGAACAGTTTCTGGTGGGAGACCAGACAGCTTCTGGGAGAATGCAAGTGCTGTGAAGATTGCCAACTTCTTCCTCTCATTTTCCTCGAAAAGCTCCAACGACTGGAGGAATCTTCGCATGACATTTTCAAGGTTCTTGATGAGAAATGGCCTTCGCCGCAAAATCTTTTGTATATAGATTACAGATGGTAGGATGACTTCACGCTTAGGTTCACACTCTATTATGGAGTAAGGATGACGGTCCCCTTCATCAGGCTTGGTAGTTCCAGGTTGTGTACGACCCCCAGTGAAAACAACCTAAAGTGATGCAAAATTAAGCGTGAAGAACATTCGTATGTGAAATAAATCAACAGGCACTAAAAATTCAGAATGCATGAAGAACATTATAACGATATAATGATTGTATTAATGCTCTAGTAAGTATGATATCCAAAAAATTATTTAATAAAAATATCAGGACATGGATTTAATGATAACAGTGCCTTGGAACAGTGGCAGCAAAAGCCCAAATCTCCTCCCTTTCCATAGAAAAAAATAATGAAAAATAACAGTTATGTGTAAGCTCACACGATGAGAACTTTTTCGTAAAGTACAGTATCTAAACATGCCACACCATGATAGTTACAGATATCATCAACGAATGAATGCCATAATGCTTCGAATTATGCATCCAATTCATTGTAATCAAAATCCAAAGTAAAAAGATTTCCAAATCGCTCAAGAGAATGCATGGTACTGAATCGACAATTAGAGAACAGAGGTTTTCTGTTGGTTTAGGAAGCTTGCCTCAAAAAAGGTGTCACCGTATCTTGAGAAGTTAAGGTCTGAAGATTCAATGCTCTTAGCAATAAGTTCCTGCATTCACAGATTACCACATCAGTTGTATGAATAAATCAAAGCAAGACAGTGTGTATGCAATGCAGACAGGCAACAAATGAAGACTGTAAATGCACCTATAACATTACCAGATCACCAGCATTATCCAAATAAATCTGGACCACTGCATCCGAGAATGCTGCAGGGTCCAGGGGCGCTGCAATATTCCGTTTGCGGGTCTTAATCCGCGTGCCACTGGGGATGGAGATAAACAAGAAAAGGATAAGTAACCCAACAGACTTGCAAAAATGAAAAGGAAAAAATAACACAATAACAATACGTGTTACATGGATTAGCTATATATCATTGTACATGAATATCAACTGTAGATACCAGAGTCATATCATATGCACAGCACCACTTACATAACCAAGACCGCGGTTTATTAAGATGATAATAACCAAGACCGCGCTAGACGCAAATGTTAGAAAGCATCTTACGCAATAAAAAAAATTGTATGGTTTGTATGGTTCACTTTTCGTGCAACAGTATCATGAGAGAGTAAATTAGCAGTGCAAGAGCATCCGAATCAATTGAAAGATAACTCAAAAGATAGTGAAGGTAGCACAATAAATAAATAAAACTCTCACTTTTAGTTCAGCAAATATTTTACTTACGTGCTAAGGATGTCGGGAAGGTAAAAGAAGGCAAAAAAAAAAACAAAAAATTAAATGATTTTGCATATTACAAGATTAATATCATTTTCCTTCTCTTCAAGGTATGTGATATAAGCATAGTTTACATACTACATAAACATAGTTCATGCAGTAACAAAAAGAACATAACCTATATCATCCATGCAACACAAAGCATAAAACAAGAAAACAAGAAACCAAGAAAACAGGATAGTCCAGCAAAAAAAGAACACGAAACTCACCCAAGAGTGGGTCTCTCCTTCGAGCTGCAAAAAAATAAACCAGAATTAGCAACGGAAATAATTTTGATCCTTATCTAGATGCGAATAACAACAATAATTAAATAAAATGAAAAGGAGCAAGAAATCAAATCGGTGAGGGTAGATCAGACGGCGTTAGGGCAAAGGGTGAAAAGGTAAATTGAGACAATTTTCCGAAAGGAAATCGCAAAGAGGCTATGGATCTGGTTAAATCGCGATGAAAAAACAGCAGAGATTGCTGATCTAATATTTTTACCATAAAAGGCGTGGAAAGAAATTGATAAAGGGGATCTCGATGCGGTGGTTTAGATCGGTGAAATGCAAAACAAGAAACATGAAAGGAGAAAGTACGAAGAAGAAAAGAAAGAGGAAGAAGATAGATACCTCATAAACCAAGACGAAAGAGGATCGAAAGATCGGTGAGTCTGTGACTCGGTGCTGGTTGGGAAGAACGGAGAGAAATTGAGAAAGGAGGAAAAGAGGAAACAGGACAGAACAGAACTCTAAGTTTGGTCTCCCACGCCTGTATTTATATTATTCATTAATTAATTAGTTAATCGATATTTATTTTTGAACAAATTATATTAATATTCATATTGACGTTGATTTTAGTGATTAGCATCTTAAACTGTTAGGTCGAAGATAAATATCAATAATCTTAAATAAACAGATATTTAAGAACGTTCAGATAATTACTTAAAAATCCTGAGTTCATGATTTTCCAATTCATGCTATATAAAATAGCTATTTTATAAAAAAAAATTAGTGGTCTTTTATTGTATTTTTTAATATAGAAATAAGTATTTTCATATTCTATTAAGATTGTTTAATTTGATTCTTAATTTGACGGTATTTGATTGAGATTTCTTTTATTTACCATAAGTTTTCTTATATTAAAAAAGATATAATATTGTGAGTTTTCTAGAGTGAATTTGGATAAATTTTATATGACTTTTAGAATACATAGAAATCACATAATTCATCCAATGATTACATTTAAACTATAAGGATTCTTTTGATGATTAGATATGAAAAAGTAATTTATAAAAATAATAAAATAAGATTAAAATGCAATATATTAAATGTAACATAAACTACAAAATGATGTAATACTGGTACACACTATATTGCAAATCAAATAACGATAAGAAGAAATCTAAATGATTTTTAAAATAGAAAATGTTTTTTTTTAATATTACAGGTAATCTTCTTAAAAAATATATTTTAATCTCTGTTACTAAATTATACAAAATTATATATTCTTTATTTAAGCAAAACCTTTACTTAAAATTGTAATTACTGTTCATAAAAACTGTTACAAATATATAAAAACAATTACATATATAGTTATGTATATTGTTGTTAATCATGTAATAATCGTTTGTATCATGTTGCGTTTGTTTTTAGTTGGGACTAATTTGTATGTCAAGTTTTTGCATTCTTTTATACAAATTAAAAATACATAAGTAAACTTTTTTCTTCAAAAAGTTATTAATATTTTTTTAACCAGCAAGTCATGTTAACAAGGTTATTTATTTATTTTTCTTATTGGTATGCGAAAACCCGGTCACTCTTATTCATTAACCACTTTGTTTAGGAATCCATTGTGTGCATCATAAAAACAATGTAAAAGTTCATAACATTTTTTAATACTGTTTTTTTCTTTTGTAATGTTTATCTTGTTGAGTTTTTTAAACAAGTGCATCTATGTTCATCTCAAAGTTTATATCCTTTTAAAATTAATGCTTGGATAAAATTTGTGTAAATATATATATATATATATATATATATATATATTGTCAAAAACATTATTACAAATATTAATAGAAAGAGAATTAATATCATAGATACACTTACTAATAATTACAACAATAGGTCATTATAAATCTTATTAATAAAAAAAATTAAGTATTATGATTAAATTTGAATATAAAAATAAAATATATATTAATAATTTTCTATTTATAACAATTTATCATATTCAGAATAAAATGATTTTCACAATCGTCAATAATCATTTCAAGTTCTTAACTTAGGGTATAAAATTTTGGTTGACTCTCATTTTACCACACGATAAGGTTTGCATTTAAAAAAACGGAATTGTAAGATAAGGTTTGCATGTATTTATATATTGTAAATTGATTTTGTATTTAGTTGATGTGAGACTTCTAGCACATCCCTGCGTCGATAAGAGATAGAATAATAAACAAATAAGCAAGAAACTTCGTCAAGATAGGCTCTAACTTGTGACTGTCATGTCATGTTAAGAATTGACTTTAAGTCTAACTCAACCTTGCAAGATTAGTTTGCAAGGTGAGGTTTGCACCTACTTACACACTATAATTTGGTCATCTAATTTATTTGTAACTTTCAACACATCTCAATATTATTTGCTCTATAACTATTGGCACATACATAAGATCACACTACTACCACTCATATTCCATGTATAACATATCACCAGTCACACTTAGTGATTCATATATAACTTATCATGAATAACACTAAATGATTCAAAGCCTGTTATTATTCATAAAACACACAATATCTCATATCATTAATCAAATAACCTCTTTTTAGACACTGTAATCTACTTGTACACATATACATAATAGTTTTCAACTTTAAACATACTAATTTCATCATGCAAAAGTCAGTTATGCAACACAATCCAATCTTACTATCGCGAGATACAAGATTTGGTCTCTACATTATTTCTACATGAATGAAATTTTGTCACTTGAACAACAATCACTCACTTAAACAATAATATCTGATTTGAGCGAGAATATTATCATTTAAGAGAGAATATATCATTGTGAAAAGCATATTATCTATGTCTTATTTTCACTTGAATAATAGTATTTTTATTAAGTAAGAAGTATTTGAAAAAACAAGAGATACAAAAACACCTCAACTTATTTATCAGTTGAAACATTCTGTTAGGGTTGAGCATTTACCACTAGGCCAAAAACTATAACCATTAGTCAAGGCACAACTTTTTTTTTATTTAAGAGTGTAACACAAGCTCAAATCCCTTGATTCGATTGTGACCCGGCTCACTTGGCCTCTACAACGGGAAAATTGATGGCACATGAAACAATCTCCCCCTTAACAATTGCAACAATCTCCCCCTCAACAATTGTCCTAGTTGGAATCTCACTCTTGGATTGTGACTTGGCCAACTTGGCCTTCGCCACGTGACAATTGTGCAACTCGCAACAATCTCTCCATTAACAACTGCCCATCAAGAATCAAACTCGTGACCTGATCTCTGATATCAATTGTTAGGACCGAGTGCTTACCACTGGGCAAAAAATTACAGTCATTAGTCAGGGCGCAACTCTTTTTACTTAAGAGTGTAACACAAGCCTAAGCGCTACGATTGTGACCCGACCCACTTGGCCTCTGCCATAAGACAATTGATGGCACCTACAACAATTTCTCCCTCAACAATTGTCCAACTAGGAATCTCATTATAGGATTGTGACTTTGTCCATTTAGCCTTCGCCACAAGACAATTGTGTAACCCACAACAACAAAAAGTGTTGAACTAATGAAAATAACATGTCTTGAAAAGTTCCACATCGCTTGAGATAACCTAGGGGTGAGTGTTAGTGACTATATAAAGGGCTCTAAGTCCATGATGTTCCTTCCCCAGAGTCAAAGACACTTTATGCTTGTATTTGATTCTTCTTATTCTTATTTTTTATACTCGTGTAATAAGAGCATGGTGATGTGTGGGTTAAATTATTGCTTTGGAGAGTGTAGGTGTACTCGGGGTCAAAACGCATGGGAGAGTTGTCTATGTGTTTCCTTGTGTTTATTTTATTTCTCTATTAAATCAAGTGATTCTCAAGGGGTTTTCCAATAGTGGTATCAAGAGATATGGTTCGGTAGGATTTTTTCTTAGTATGCTCTATAGTTGCAGCTTAGTCTGATCGTCCACATCAGAAAAAATTAATTCCTTGTTAGAGAATCATCCTTGTGTTGTTGAAGTTGCAACAAGAAATTTGATAGAAGGATCATTGTCAGCATTGTGTTGACGCGGGAAATCTGCAGTTGGGTTCGTGGAGGTGCAAGGACTATGAGTCGTGCGAGATCTACAGTGGAGTTCGTGTGTGGTGAGATGCTCCTGGATCTGCGGAGGTGTTTCGATTTTCGCATGGTGGAAGATGTCTAGTGGTAGAGTTTCGCGCGGTGCTTTGTTGGCGACGGGATGTCGTGGTTCCATGGTGGTGCTACGTCAATCGGTGTTACGTCACAATGTTTGATGGTTTTGCGTCGTGGGTTGCGGCATAGTTTCACCGAAGTGTGTATGGTGTTTATGAGCGATCATTGGTTAATACTTATGCAAGGTGTGTTGTGATACACAAATATTAGTTAACATTGATATAGAGTGCATGAAAATTCTTGGGATGGTTTGATTCCAAGAGGAAATTATGGGGATGGTTTAATTCCAAGTGGAAATTCTTGGAATGGTTTGATTCCATGTGGAAATTTTTGGATGGTATGATTCCAAGTGAAAATTCTTCGAATGGTTTAATTTCAAGTGGAAATTCTTGGGATAGTTTAATTCTGAGTGAAAATTCTTGGGATTGTTTGATTACTAGTAGAAATTCTTGGGATAGTTTAATTCCAAGTGAAAATTCTCAGGACGATTCGATTCTAAGTGATACATGGTGGAGTATGATGGCTGGTATAGACAATGAAGATGTGTTTATTTTAATCAGGGTGTAGAATTTTGGATTGATGAAAATAACATGTATTGAAAAGTCCTACATCGCCTATGATAACTTAGGGGATCTGTGTTAGTGACTATATAAAAGACTATAAGTTCATGATGTTTCTTATCCCGAGTTAAAGACACTTGAAGATTGTATTTGATTTCTCTTGTAATAAAAGATTTGTGAAGTTTGTGTTAAATTATTGTTTTGAAAAGTGTAGATGTACTCAGAATCAAACGACATAAGAAAGTTATCTTTATATTTCTTTGTATTTATTTTATTTTTCTATTAATAAAGTAATTTTGGAGAGTTTTCCCAGTTCATCCTTAAAAAATTTAAAACATCAGTTAACAATACATTATTAAATTAAATTAAAGGGTTAAATATGTTTTTGGTCCCTTAACTTTCAGTGAATTTTGGAATTAGTCCATTTTGAAACTTTTGACCAATTTAGTCCTTCATCTTCCGGAATACGTGGATTTAATCATTTTAATCAAATTTTGTTAGGTTTATTTGATGTTTCGTACGCATTTTAGGATTGTATTTGAGTTGTTTATACTGTTTGACATATTTTTGCTTTAATGTTAAGTCAAATACTATTGTGAAATGCACTTAAAATGTCAAATAAACTTAACAAAATTTGATTAAAATGACTAAATTCACGTATTTCAAAAGATGGAGGACTAAATTGGTTCAAAGTTTCAAAATGGATTAATTCCAAAATTCACTGAAAGTTAAGGGACCAAAAATATATTTAACCCTGAATTAAAACACTCCTGTCACCGTATTAAAATTACTACTTTAAATACAAGAATAACATAAAGGTATCGTAATCCAAAATAATTAAAGCATATAAAAATAATCAAAAATACAATTTTATTGCTAAAAGTTGACAATTCATACGTTTTCATGTTCTCAAATCATATCATATAACCATACTAATTTGTAATTTAAACTACTCAACAACTCAAAGGTCTAACTTTATGCATCCTCATCACTTATTTTAAAAAATTCAACTTCATACTAAACGTCGACTTAGATAAACTAAGTTTACGAATTCTCTTAATCTCTGGACTTACCTTTTTAAAACCTTTGATCATTTAACTTAAATTTAATTCCACACTAAGATTCCAAATCAATTGAGTTAACATAAGTTAAAGTTAATTATTCCCTTTACCTACATTTTCCACCATAAAAACATTTCAGTAGGAAAAAAAAAACGCTTTTAAAAGTTTTGATCATTTGAAATAAATTCAAAAATGCTAAGTGTAAATGACAATATGACCGAAAAATTATACAAATATTACATTAGATTTTAGAAACAATGGAAACAAATGTTTCTCCATCCATTCCAAATTATGTTCCATCTAAAGTTTGTTTTTTAGAACAAAAACAACAATAAATGTATCTGTATATAAACTTTTTTAAAATATTCACAATACATCACTCAACATGACTCTTATTCTTAATATGTATATAATATTTTCAATGCATTTAGTGATATTATAAACTTTCATACACTTTTTAATTATTTTATATCTTTAAGAATTTATTTTTAACTTCCCTTTTTTCTCATTGCTTAAACCTTATATCTTTAAGATTTTTATAACACCTTGTAGGAGTAAGAGAAGGAAGAATTATTTTCAATCCACCAATTTTTCAATAAGAGTAAGTTCCTTTATGCTTTGGATATTATTTATTTTATTTTATTTTTTATTTTTTGGAATTTGTGATCCATCAGGACGAGGTTAATTAATAAATTCTCTCAACTTTACTGAACTTTTATTATTTTTGTTCTTAATGTTTAAATATTTTGTTACAGTTCTTCTACTCGACTTGGGTGTTACTCTTTAGAGCAAAGAGTTACATTTGAGATAAATTATTTATGTTTTTTTAATAGAATATTATGACAAATGATATAGATATGAAATTTTTATCTCCATGCATGAATTGTTTTGTTTGAATACCATTTAAATGTTTGAGATTGGGTGAGAGTATTAATTAACTTATTGGTTATAATAAATTATCATTTTAAAATATTTTGAATATGATAGCCAGTTCTTGAATTATCGTTTTAAAATATTTTTGAATATTTTGAAATATAATTAAAAACATTAAAAATAGACTTAATTACTATTTTCATCCCATAATTTTTTTATTTGATCCATTTTTTTTCTTTATTATTTTTTTTGTTAATTTGGTCTCTAATCCTTTAAAAAGGTTTAATTTTTTTTATTTTGTTTTAATTTTTTTAATTATTCATTCAAAAAGTTAATCTGCCGTGTTTATGTTGTGCCACGTGTCAACTTGAGAATTTTTTTAATTTTTATTGTTTTTAATTAAAAAAATGTCACATGACAGGTCACAATTGTGTCACGTGTCAAGGGTTGTTTTCAATGTAGTCCATCTATTTACAATTTTAATTCAATTTAGTTTCCCAATTTAAATGAGTCAATTTTGTCCTATCTAATTTGAGACCAAATTATTAATTAAGTTTAATTACAACTTATATATACATGTTAAAATAATTTTTAATATATTTATAGATCAAATTACTCCACCTAACTATTGAAAATAGTATTTTTTTTACATGTGTACAAAATTTAAAGTGTACAATTACAAGTGAACAAATATAAGAAATAAAATAACATGAGTATTTAGGGAGTGATTTATGTATAAATGATAAAAAATTATTTTAACATGAATATATAAGTTGTAATTAAGCTTAATTAATAATAGGTTAAATATGTTGTTGGTCTCTTAACTTTCAGTAAATTTTGAAATTAGTCCATTTCGAAACTTTAGACTAATTCAGTCATTCATCTTTCGAAATACGTGAATTTTGTCCTTTTAATTAAATTTTGTTAGCTTTATTTGATGTTTCTTACGCATTTCAAGATTGTATTTGAGTTGTTTATATGGTTTGTAACATTTTTGCTTTAATGTTAAGTCAAATACTATTATGATACGTGCTTGAAATGTCAAATAAACTTAACAAATTTTGATTAAAAGGACTAAATCCACGTATTTTGAAAGATAAAGAACTAAATTGGTCAAAAGTTTTGAAATTGACTAGTTCCAAAATCCTCTAAAGTTAAGGGACCAAAAACATATTTAACTCATCATTAATTTGGTATCAAATTGGAGATGATAAAATTGAATCATTTAAAAAGATGAGGCCTATATTGAATCAAAATTTTAAATAAAGGGACTAAATTGAATACAACCAATATGACATAATTCTGACCTACTACGTGGCAGTATATATTTTTTTAATAAAAAACTTTCAAATTGACACATGTCACAACCATAAAGTGACACCTGACAGTTTAATTTTTTTTATAAAAAAATTAAAAAATTTAAAATTCCACAAAATGACATGTGACATGTATGTTGACGGTATTAACATCAACTTAACCACATGGACCAAATTGAACCTGTTTAAAAAATTAGAAGACAAAATTAAACAAAAAAATAATAAAGGGACCAAAATGAATCAAACCAACAAATTAGGGTACTCAAATAGTAATTAAACCTTTTAAAATGTTTTACAATAGAAGATCCAGAATACAAAGTATTATATATTTCAAAATGTAAAATAAAATATATATTTTCAACACTACAATCCGAAAAACAAAAATTTGTATTTTTGGAGAAAAACAAAATTTTCTATTTTGAAATATACAATCCAAAATACATTATATAATTCGAAATGCATATGATTTATGTAGAAAATATGAAAGTGCAGGAAGAAAGTGCGCTTCTGACTTGATAAAAATGAATATGTCATCTTATAAAATGGTTAACATACCAAACTGTTCCGGTAAGTGTTTATAGTCCAAAAGTTTTTCTTTTTTTTATGCAATAAATAATTTTAAGTAGAGTATTCTATTTAATTATTATATTTCATTTATAATATTTAAATTTAAGATTTTTGTTAAAATTGATAAGAGATATTAATGTATGATTGAGGAAATTGAAAAATAACTTAAATGCACTTAAATAAAAAAAGAATAATTAATTGAACCAAAACCTCATTTTCCACGAGTGCAATTTATATATTGCAAAATAGGGAAGAGAGCGTGTATCCCACGAGTCTTATCGCACCCTCGTTTCCCACGCTTACCTGGCAACGGACTCTATCGTTACCATTTCTCAGTCTTATATATTTTTAAAACCTAAAATAAGAAATTCAACTTTAAAATACCATTCAATCATAATTAGTAAGTTTTTTTAATAATTATTTACCAATAATAATTTTTTATTAATTAATAATATAACATTTTACATATCATATACACATCTTAATGTTTTTTTTTCACATTTAATATAACTTTAATGGAGCATTTACTTTGTTATTTTCATTTAATAAATAATAAAGATATTGAATTTTTATTTAAATATTTTGTAATTACTATAATTGAAATTTTTTACTTTTTGAGTAACACTTTAAAATATTCGATAAATTAAAGTCTTTTTTAAGTCCACCACCAAACTACTTATAAATCTAAGACTAATAATGAGTGTGTTTTGTGTCATATCTCAGATATGATTAAAAAGAGAATGATAATTATTTTTACATTTTAAATATAATTATCAATTGATTTCTAAACTCGTTATCAATCATTTTCTATTAGATGAAATTTGTTTGTTTCAATGCGTTACCCACTCCTCTGCGAATATCTGGTTGATTTTTTATCAGGTTTGAAAAATCCTTGCCAAACAAAACGCTGTCGTTTGAACGAAGGATATTGGTTGGTTTAATTGTCATTCACTTTATTCATTTTCAAACGGCTTCGGAAAAAATAAAATATTAATGTTTTTCATTAAGCAAAGTCTATTCAAGATGTTGACTACATTGCTACAACGCCGCCGTTGCTATAATCAATCATGTACATATAAAAAGATATTTTTATTTTATACAAAATATTCATTAAATATAAATCATATTTTAAAATAGAAACCTCGCCTATAATGTATGTTTATAAATAAAATATATAGAGGAATTTATCTATTAGATTTTATTGTACTGATTAAAAAAAAAACCCAAAATTGGCTTACCATTACATTTCTCTTTTCAACTGGACAATTACGTGTCTCGACAAAAATTATTCTCTTAAATAAGTTTTGCAAAATAAGAAATATTTTAATTATATTTCTATATTCATGTCTGAAAATTGAATCAGCAAACCAAATGAGAAGATAGACCATATAACAAGAGTTGTTTATTACAACAATAATTTTATTGCAAAGAAGAAAATAAGAATAGATTAATGCGAATTATTTGACCATTGAATTTATTAATTTCTATAAATATGTGGTATCAATATATGAAGTGAAGTAATTATGTAGTAAAAGTTTGGTGTTTGGTATTTGGTGTTTTGGTGCGTTGCGTTTAAGGAAGAAATCGAAAATCAGAAAAATGGCACAATCATCGATCGGTTTTACTCTGAGCCAGAACCTGTTTAAAAGGAACGTTGCGGCAAGTGTGATTACGCACACTCCTTCCATTTTCAGAGGATATCGTTCTCTTTCTTCTCTCTCTTTCTCTCAGAGGAGAAGAAGACACCACACACCTCTCCTTCTCTCCGCCTCCTTCTCCTCAACGACCGCCATGGGTGAAACTCCCGCGACCACCGCCGATGCCGGCATGGACGCCGTCCAGCGCCGCCTTATGTTTGATGACGAGTCTGTTCCTCTCTTTTAATTCCGTTTTTTCACTACTTCTTGTGATTGTGTCATTCATTGATTGGTTGATTGATCTGTGATTTGGTTGTTGAGAACGGAATGCGGTTTTCTCGGTCAACTGTTTTGTTTGTTTGATTGGGCGGCGTTAGTGTGTAATTGGACTGTTGGTATGTGTTGCGGCGCTTTGATTTCTTTAGTTTCGCTAACGTTGACCGAAACGATTTTCTGAAATTTCCATGATTCTCCTTCGTTACTGTTTTACGTGGCGAGGTGTGTACTTTGAAACGTGCTCAATCGTAGCATAACATAAAGTATTAATATGTTGAATTTTCGAACAACAGCTTTTTCTGCGTACGAGTCTCCAACAGAGAATCATCGGCGGCTACTTTTTTTTTTTTTTCCAGTCACCGGACTGATTTACTCCTTCGGTGTCTATTATTTCTCATCTGAATTCAAGGAGATGAGTGAGGACTGAAACCTGCAACTTGCCATATGCATGACCTTGTCTTACTCCATTGGATCAATCCCTTGGCTCTGTTGAGGGTCTTTCTCTAATGAAGTTTCGCGATAAAAAAAAAAAAAAAAAAACAGAAGGGGATGAGATGGAATCAATATGGCCGTGCAGGTATAGCTGAGTCACCCTCAACTTGAGGTGCTAACCCGATGAGTGGCCTTAGCACTTCAGGTGTGCCTTTCACTATAGTCGTCTTGCAATTGATGGCTGGGAAAAGTATGTGCATCAGTTCCGGTTAAATTATTGATTTGGAAGATGAATTAGGTTAAATCAGAGTGATTAGGATATTCTAACCTAACCTTTGGTGTTTCTTTTATTGTTCTTAGAATCCCTTCGTTGCAGGTTATGCCTCTGTTATTCAGAATCATGAATGGTTAAGGATGAACCACCATTTCATAGCCTGGGTTTTTTCTAATCTGTCCATTTAAGATTTTTGGTCCATTGAATCTGTTTCTCAATTTCATAGGCTACTTTTGAAGTTTAGAGCATAGATTTGAACAATTGAGCTTTTGAATATCTGAGATGTTTCTGTAATGGGAAGTGACTTTACTTTCTTGAGTCTTGTCTACATTCTTTTAACGAATAAGGCTTTAAAATTCTTTTAAGCGAGTGTGTTTGTGATATATTATTATTATTATTATTTGTCTTGCCTCCAATTTGTAATTGTTTTGGGTTTGGAACATCTGCAGATGCATTTTGGTGGATGAGAATGACCGCGTGGTTGGTCACGATTCCAAGTACAATTGTAAGTGGACTTTTGATGCTCTTAGTTTTCAATTGCAACGGTTCACCTCGCTTTGTGTAAAAAAAATTGTTTTGTATGTTCTTTTACTTCAATAACTTATAATTTGTGTTTTCTGAAAAATGTGCTTTTTTTTTTCTGATTTGGGTGTTTGTAAATTCTGGGATGTACTATCATTAAATTTTCTAGACATATTCTCTGATATGAAGATTTGAGATAAAAAATATTAATATTGCGGTTCATCTAGAAATATTGTGTTGTCCATGTTTGGAAACGTCTTCCTGTGATTAAAAGGAGTAAAATCTAAATCTTAAATATACTATCTAGTTTGGTTTGTAATGATTATGTTTTATCAGTTATTGTTTTGGATTGAATTAACAGCTATGCAGTAATTTTGTTTTCAGTTCTCTGGCATGCACACACATACAGAAGCATGTCAAGCGAGATCATGCTCTAGTGAGGAGGCTTATCCGGACCATATTATACACACATGGTTAGGATGGGCTTCTCTCATGATATGCACCCTACGTATAATGAATGGTTGTTAATGAGAAACTTGGTAAAATTAGTAATTTATAATGTAGTAGAGAACCAAGCTATTACATTAATGCGAACAAACTACTGAATACCAATGTGGTAAGCGTTAAAGAGCTGCAAAATTGAATTTTTTTTGCACTATAGATTGATAGTAGATTTTGATCAACGTCATCAGTAGACAACTGAAATGGAATATAAATTTTCACTGCTTCTACGGATTTTGTCTTCCTAAAGAAATAGTCCTCGAGAATTTTTGAACATCTTTTTTAGATATCTAGTTTTCTTTTTCTGTTTTTCGGCTTCTCCTCTCTGCCTAAAGATCTGGTTAATTTATTCTTTTGAGCTTCATTGATTTTTATTAGGTCACTTGATGGAGAAGATTGAGGCTGAAAATTTGCTGCATAGAGCTTTTAGTGTATTTCTGTTCAACTCAAAGTATGAGTTGCTGCTCCAGGTATGTTTATTATTGATGTTTTTCTTGCCTCATAAGCTTGCAATTACATCTTGTTTAAACTAAACCTATTGATTTCAAAAGCATCAAGCAGAATTTGAACCTCATTTTGTTATATCATATCTCTGTTTCTGTGGATAAAATTTGTTTTTATGTACTGGTTATCAATTGTATCTATATTTCTCATTGTTGTTTCAGTGTTTTGTGCATACTGATTAGAAAGCTTTACATCTGCATGCAAATCACGAGGTGGGCCATAGACCTAGTGGTCCTCAATATTTGAAGGGGAAATGACCTTTTGCTGTTAACTACTTGAATGTCACTCTTTGCAATTAATTTTAAGCATAAGGAAAATCAATAAAATACCAAGTCTTCAAGGTCATTCATTCACTGAAGTGACAAACAAGGTCACTAGTAACATTCATTTTTTTTACCGGTTATAATTGTTCTTATTTGTAATTTGATAACACCTTCATCATGACTTGTACATTGAACTATTTATTGTGAGCAACATTGTAACATTTAATTGCCTCTTGTTTAAATTACTATTGTTGTTACAAAATCTATGTTCACTTAATGCTTGTATCTCTCGGATGACTATTTGGTGAAAAGTTCTCTATGTTGTATGTGTTTTAAAGTCTTAGATTCATGATTTAATTGGGTGTGTTGACTGAGATTCTCTGCTCTTCATGATGAAGCAACGATCTGCAACCAAGGTAACATTCCCTCTTGTGTGGACAAACACCTGTTGCAGCCATCCACTGTACCGTGAATCTGAGCTGATTGAAGAGAATGCCCTTGGTATACACTATGTACCTTTTATATTCATTCAAACGACTAGACAAATCTACTCTGTCATTGCTCCTTTTTATTTACGTTTTTCCATCTTGTGTTACCAGGAGTAAGAAATGCAGCTCAGAGGAAGCTTTTGGATGAGCTCGGTATTCCTGCTGAAGATGTACCAGTTGACCAGTTCACCTCACTGGGTCGCATACTTTACAAGGCACCTTCTGATGGCAAATGGGGAGAGCATGAACGTAAGCCAATTTAATTGTTATCAACTTTTTCAGCAAGCCGATTAAGTTGTATAACTAACCAGGGTTAATTAACAATAATTTAGGCAATGCAATCATAAATCTAAATATGCATCATTAATAGCTCTCTCAGTGCTATTTGGGGCGTACGTTTTATTCCAGCTGAATAGGTCCTAATCTGCTGATATTTGTGCGTTTATGTATGTGCAAGGAATGTTAATTATTGACAACTTTTCTTTATCCTCTCCTTGATTTCAGTGGACTATCTGCTTTTTATTGTCCGGGATGTTAACGTGACTCCCAATCCTGATGAAGTGGCTGATATCAAGTATGTGAACCGCGACCAGTTGAAGGAGCTGTTGAGGAAAGCTGATGCAGGAGAAGAAGGTCTGAAACTGTCCCCATGGTTCAGACTAGTTGTGGACAATTTCTTATTCAAATGGTGGGACCATCTCGAGCAAGGAACTCTCGGTGAGATCATTGACATGAAGACCATTCACAAATTGACATAAAATCAGAGAGCAGCTTGCTGCATCATGTAATGAAGGGTACCTGTATTCCCACCCAATAAGAGTCAAAATGAAAACCTATTTTCTAAAGAATTTCGGAGCAGTACCTCAGTATTTTCAGTGATAGCCAGAACATTAAACTAGAAGAATTTGTTGTTGCATATTTCGTATTTTGGGATTTGAATAATTAAGATGGTTAGTGATTTGAATCAAACTTTATCGTGGTGTCGGTGTTTGTTAGTGGATTTTTTTGTTTACATTTTAAACATTGCAATGATTAACGATCGTATCTCTCCAAAACTGAGGATCGGAAAATCCCATGATCACGTGTGGTGCTACAGAAACACAGGATCCAGATTGCGATTCTCCATTCACAGCGAAGCATGAGTTGCACTGCACTTCCACTAGTGGCCTTTGTGATACACATAATATACAGTAAAAATTGATCACCTACTGTGTTGGACCAACTCTCAACTTCTCCATAGATAAACTTTCTCATAAGGTTTATCTATAAATTAAAGAAAATATATAAAATAATTTCTACATATTAACTTAAATGAGCTTTAAAATTATTGTGACTAATAGTCAACATAGGAGAGTTTTTTAATAAGTATGATAAAGATTTTTTTTTTCAAAATCCATTGGAGACGGAATGTAAGAAATACATATAGTATTAGTTTTAATGAAAAAATGTGAATGAGATTTGTCTTCAATAATGGCCAATTGATGACGTAATCCACGCTTTCTCATCTGTGATACTTGGTTGTGACTCGTGACGAGGACAATTAGTCAAAAATATCAATAGCTTACCAATTTTTTGAATTGAATGAAGTGGTTACGTTTGATATTGAATTAACCAATTCTTTATACAAGAGTTATAATTACGCACTATTTTTTTAACATCTTTTTTATCCTTTTCCCGTTTTATTTTCTTATACCTCTTTATTCAGCCATTTATTTAAATGTAACATTGTTTCACAAATAATTGTTTCATTACGACTTTATTAATTAAAAATAAACAAGTTGACTTCTATATTACAAGCGTGAACTTTTGTATTTTCATTGTAATATTTTCTGTACATAGTCAAATTCATTATAAAAGTTGACAAATCATTTGTGGTAATTTATAATGTTTCGATATTTTTCTTACATTATAATGTTATGTGTGATAAATAAGAATATTTGGCGGAACTTTAATTGTATTTTATAGGTTTTCCGATTAATTTATAATATAAAAGGTAGAAAACTTTTTTCATTCATAAATAGAACGGATAAAGAAAAGGAAAAGTCAATGAAGAGATAGTAATAATTATATTATATATAAGTTAGTAGAATTAAAATTGAAATATTTATATTTATTTACTAATATGGTTAAGACTTAAGACCCGTTCACAAGTCAGAAGCATTTGAGTTGATAATATTGTGATTTTCATTTTCACTCACTATCAACTATCAAATATATTTGCAGTGAGTGGGAAGACAAGAATATCTCGCTCGTACCTCAACGCTTTAACTCCTTCCGCGTTTTCATTCATTCTCGCCTCTTTCCAACTTCAGATCTATTTCTCCATCGGTACGTCTCTTCATTTTCCGATTCATTCTTACTCGCAAATCGCTCTTGATTTTCGAATCCTTTTCTCGCTCTCTCTCGCTCTCTTTTTATAATACCTATTCAAATCGTTACTTGATCCGTGTTTGATTCTGTTTTTGGAAGTTTTGAATTGGATGCTTAGGTCTAAGTGTTGATTCACTCTCTGTTTTTATTCTCCCTACGGTCTTCAGCTCTAAACCGCATTGATCCCGCTGTGTTTGTTTGGTTTCGGATTATCTCTAATTAACTTTTTTTTTTTAGTTTATTAACTCTTTGATTTTCTCTCTAGGTTTGATTGCTATGTTAAGGTCTTGTGTGGCTGTTGATTATTATATTTATGAATTTTCCAATTTAGTTTCGATTGTAGAAAGATACCAATCACGGAGAATGAGTTTTGTGATGAACTCCACAGACATATTAGTTACTTGATTACACAGATTGTTGATGGCTTTATGTGTAAATGCAAGCTTGGCTGGTAGACATGCATGTACCTATGCATTAAGAACAAATTGGTTTGGTACCCAGTGTCTTTGTTCTCGGAAACTAGTTTGCTTTGGATATTAGTTAAGGAATCAAATAGGAAATATGTATTAGCAAATTATGAAATAATATTGTTAAGATATCTTCATTTTGATCAGTAGTAAAAACCATAGGACACTCACCAGCAGGACTCCCTGTTCTGCTACTTTAATTGAGCAAATCTTCTTGGGTCATGTTTGGATTAATTTCTCACTCAAAACTGATAGGAGAAGAACACGAAGGTAAAACGAATTAAACTTCTCTCGTAAGTGAAAGTTAGCATAAATATAAGTTAATTCGTAAAATTTTTCTCAAGTAGTTTCTCTAAAAACTGATTTGAAATAGTGCATAATATAATTGTTGCTTGGGTGAGAAACTTAATTCATTTAACCTTTTTCATTATAACGAGTTTATATTAAGAAGTTTAGGCAAGTAGAGCTCTGATGAGTGTCTTGTGAGCACTCATTAAAAATTTTAGTAAAAAACATTAAAATATTCTGATACATGCTTTTAATTACTTAAAAATAGTTATTACATGTTTTTCTGTCTTTTTATATTATAAACATTGTTTTTCAATAAAAAGCAGTTGCCATGGTTAATTTAAAATAAGTTAATCGAGTAGGGGTAGAGCCGGATCTATGACACCCGTTTGTCATAATATTCAATTTCATTCGGTGAACCAGGATTGATTTCCGTTTGTTATACACTAATCTAACACATATGATATATTTTCTTTTTCCAGGTTTTTCAAGTAAATGGCCTTGGTTACTACCGCTGAAGTGTGTGATGCGAACCCACAGTTAGTTTTGAGTGGGGAGCTTCGTGCCCTTCAGCCAATTTTTCAGATTTATGGTCGTCGACAGGTATTCTCTGGACCTATAGTTACCTTGAAGGTGTTTGAAGACAATGTTTTAGTTCGTGAGTTTCTTGAAGAGAAAGGCAACGGAAGAGTTCTAGTTGTTGATGGAGGGGGGAGTTTACGCTGTGCCATATTGGGTGGCAACCCTGTCGTACAAGCTCAAAACAATGGATGGGCCGGTATTATTGTCAATGGATGTATAAGAGATGTGGATGAGATCAATGGTTGTGATATTGGGGTGAGAGCCCTAGCTTCCCATCCCATGAAAGCCAATAAGAAAGGCATGGGGGAAAAGCATGTTCCCATAAATATTGCTGGGACAAGGATCTGTGATGGGGAATGGCTCTATGCAGATACTGATGGAATTCTGATCTCTCGAACCGAGCTGTCTGTTTGATTTCAATTCATGTAAGGACTACATTTATGTGACAGCACGACCTAGTGTAGTGCTTTTGGTATCTGTGCTCATGACCCAGCTCCTGTCTTCTACAAAATTATAACCGATAAAATCCCCTTGATAATGAAAGTTGGTTGGAGTGTTTGTCCATTTCATACCAACATTATCTCTGTTTTTAATTGCTGTCACGAAAGCTTGTTTTCCCCTCATAAATTAAGTTAATGGTTGTCTGTTACCGAGTTTGGAGAGATTTAAGTACAAAAGTATATACATATCCATATTTTGACCAATGATCTTATTGTACTCCGCTGTAAAATAATGTTCCGCTCTGGAGACCCGACCAAGCATGAAAGATTGGTATCTTTTGCTATGAATTTGGTAGGATATGTCTGTCCTTGTCTCTTGTTTCCAATAGCAGATGCAGCATGTGGATATAGAACTGATATAGACATTAACAAGCATGTTCCTCCTGCCCCCCTGAATTTTCATCTTATTCCTGATTATACTAAAACTCTTTTGCATCGGTTTGTTTGCTTACATACAAAGTTTTGTCCTTTATTAAGTAAAACATAAGGATTAAGCTACGGATTTCTCTTGTTGAATGGTGGATTTGGTGTTGAGTATGAGGCATCGTGATACTGCTTGGGCATGGACATGGTCAATTATGACCCTTTTCTGTAAGTTTGCATCATTGCGTGATCTATGCAAATTAAATATTTGAATTTGACAGGGCATCACGGCCTGTGGGGATTAAAATGAGTCGCTTGAGCCAATTTTTTATTCACTGCTCTGTCCTTTTACAGAGTCCCCATCCATTGTGGTTTCTACAGCTGTAAAACTCCTTACCAATTCATGTGCCTAATTCTTAGCGCGCGCGCACACACACTGTGTGTGGGTCCAGAGTTCGTTGATCAATTGATAAATCCAGTAAGTGGTTTCCCGATCTTATTAGAAAAGAAGGTAAAAGACGCTAATTGTCGACTCAGTTTCAGACTGAAGCGAGTCTCGACAAGTGCCCTTTAAAAAGTTCTCCCGAACAAAATGAACCTGCGTTTGTATCAGATGAAAGGTCTTTTTGTTTTCATGATACACTAAAAGAAAAAAAAATTCGTGTTGACGGACCAAATTAACTGCGTCTGTCCATAACCTACCTTCAACTCTTATTTTCTGCAGCCTTCTTTTCTAGTTCATATTTTACTCCACATTCTCCGGTTTCACCATCACGCGCAACTGGCTCACCTCGCCCAAGTGTTTGATCAAATGCCTCACAATAATCAATTTTCTTGGATGGTTGTAGTTTCCTCAAAAAAATGGGTTCTTTTTGTGCCGGGGTGTCATTGTTTCAAAGCTGTTTGAACCGTGGAATTGCACCAGACAGGCTGTCAATGGATGCAGAGATAAAATGAAATAGAAACTGAAGCCGGTTGTGGGATATTGAAGGAATTGAACTTGAGTTGGAAAGATTAGTGCGAAGTGATACTATATGAGAATGCATGCAGATGTGGGAGAATGGTTTTGTTAACAAGGAATTTGGTGTTTTGGGTTGGGCATGCGTGTTTGCAGCTTACTTATACCCAGTCTGATATGGCACTGAAATATTCATTGTTTGAATTCTGAAACCCGGTTCTTCAAAAAGCTGTAGTCGACTTTTACGTGAAACGTGGGAGTCTGGTGTGTGCTACGAGATCATTTTGCAAGAAAAAAAAAAACATGTAGTATGCAGACAGGAGTGGTGCTAAAATTGATTTTAACTGAAATTAATTTCATTTAAAATTTGATTTGAAAGTAATGCTGGTTATGTTTGGATGTTTTTATTGTTAAAGTAAGCTGATAATAAATCTTAATATAACTTTTTTATCCGACATAAAAGTTACACAAACGTTTCAACTCAAATAATTCGAAGATCCATAATCACTTTTCTTTATTTGAAACCAAATTACGAATTTATGTGAAATCAATTTGGGATATGGCCAAACTAGAGAAGCTCTGAAGCTACTTGATCACATACTGAGTTTGCTAAAACCTGATCGTATGACATTGATATATTTATTATGTTTTGAGGAAGGGTTAGCCGAAATTTCATTTCAGCCAACGGAAACGGATCAATGCAGTGAGAGTTTGTAACGTGTCTTTCTTTCGCATGCAAAATGACACGACACTATCTTTCATCTCATATAGATGACACGTATGCAACAATAATTCACCTGCATGTGTTTATCTCTCCCTATGAAACTCCACTCCATCATCTTCCATGGAGGAACACCAAGAAGAAGGGTTTCTTTTGCCCACACCACTGGCAAAACTTCTATCCTTTCAAACGGATTTGATCTACAATGGCCTGGTCTCGGTCTTTTCCCCTATCTTCTCTCTTTTTGCCGTGGCCTCAGAATCCTACCACCGAGCTGAGGAGACCACACACAGTGTCGAATCAGCAGTGCAACGTGTTCCTTCTCAAATCACTCACGGTGGCACACTCTTGCTGAAGAAGCTGGGACTCTGCTTTCTCAGTGTCGCCTATGTCTGCATGATTCTGATCTTCCTCCTTTTTCTGGCTACTGTGGTGGGTGTTGGTCTGGTTCGGTTCTGGGTGGAGGAACCCGTTTCCGTCAAGGAAAAATTGCATTTTGACTACACCCAACCTCACCCAACAGCTTTGTTTTTATTCAATGGATTCACAAGCTACAAGGGTCACCTAAGGAGAAAGCAAATCAGTGTTCCAGTTGGTCACACCTTTTTCGCTTCTCTTCTCCTCCTGATGCCTGAATCTGACTTCAACAGGGAGCTTGGCGTGTTTCAGGTATGATAACTTCAATTGCTGCCACTTGATCATCAATTTCTGTATATGCAAAAATAATAAAAATTTAGTTTTTTGTCTGATACTCTTTCTTTAAGAACTAATTTTGGAAAAACATTTTTGCAGTTAACTGCAGAACTAGTTTCTGTGGATGAACATGTGATAGCAAAATCTAGCCAGCCATGCATGTTGCGGTTCAGAAGCTCAGCGATTCGACTGGCCAGAAGCTTTCTGATGGGTGTGCCTCTGGTAATGGGAATCTCAGGGGAGACTCAGAACATCGATGTCGAAATACTGAGACACAAAGAAGATTACAGAAGAAGCAATGCTATCAGAGTAACTTTGCATCCAAGAGCAGGAACATGGAATCTTCCAGAGCTTTATGAAGCTGAAATTGTGATGAGATCGAATTTACCTTGGACTAAAGAGTTGGTTCGAAATTGGAAGTGGACATTTTACGTTTGGATGTCCTTGTATGTCTACATTGGTCTTCTTCTGACTCTCCTATGTTGTTACAGACCAGTTCTTTTTATGGTGACACCACAGCACTGTTCCAGTGAAGTTGCAATTGCAAGGGGAGAAGATGGAAATGAGGTTTGTGAGTTGTTGAGGAAATGGAGAAGAAGCAGAGGCAAGAGAAAAAGTAGGGTGACACATGGTGGTGTTGCAGAAAGTGTTGTTGGTTCATCAGCATCCTCCATTAGCATGACTACTACCAGAGAAGATGTAACAAGTGTGTCTGTGGAAGATGATGTTGAAGATTCTGAATCAGTTTGCTTAAGTTAGAGTGCTAATTTTACTCAGAAACAGGGGATGTAACTTCATCTTCACTTACTTTCTATATTATGGTCGATTATAAGTTTGTCAACTTTTATAATGTTTAATTGTGAACATGGTGTTTTCTATTTTTAGTGAAAAATGAGAATGAAAACTACTAGTAATTCTCTGGTTTCCATAGAGTAAGGAGAGACAGAAATAAAAGGAAATAAATGATAGTTTGACGATTTGACAAATTTTCACAAACAATTCTAAAATTTTATTATTTTACTTATGTAATTTCTAAAAAAAAAATTAAAATTTTATTTTTTAACTTCCAAACAAAATTCTAAAATTTTATTATTTTATGTTTTTTAACTTTTAGTATAAAACTATTCTATTTAATAATTTTGTCAACAAAAATGTTGTCAAAAAATCATTTCCATATTTTTTTTAAGTTGGCTAGAGTCTGTCAAAATTTAGATTTTGTCTTTTTTAATTTTAATTAATAATTATAAGGTTATGAAATTTTTATTTATCTTTTATTTTACATATTTTATTTTACATACAATAGATTTGTCCGAATCATTATATGATGTATTCTTTACGAACCATCTTTTATTTTACATATAATTTTACATATAATGGATTTGTCCTGATCACTGCATAAAAGTATCTTAAAATATGAAAATTTTAAATTAATGTAATTTGAATTTTTTATTCCCTTCCTGTTTGTCAATTTTCTGCTTGTAAATTGTAATTTACTTTTTATTTTTTAGTTCATGAGCCTTTTTGTATTTCCTTATATTCTTTTAGGTTTTGTTTCTTGTAATCAAGAGTAACTGATTTTTTTATATTTAAATAAAAAAAAGAAGTTGGTATTTTTTTTCTTAACTTTCGTTGGGACTTCTTCCTGCACTCCTCCTAAAAAAAATTAAATTTTTACTTTATCCCTCGATAGATAATTTTTTTTTTCTATTTAACTTATTCCACCTTCAGATTTGATTTGGTATTTTATTATGTTTTACGTAAGTAAATATTTGGTATTGTATTATATATATATATATATATATATATATATATATATTTTAAAATTTATTTTTTTTTATTTTTTTTTTTTTTTTTATTTATTTTGTTTTTTTTTTTTTTTTTTTATTTTTTTT
>Ga0209589_1001882_pt1 | contig 35501 bp, 24 predicted proteins | sample CowpeawhiteBW_FD_187525 | JGI IMG/M metagenome (GOLD analysis project Ga0209589, IMG submission 187525) | Root nodule microbial communities of legume samples collected from California USA - Cow pea white BW (SPAdes) (version 2) | ecosystem: Host-associated > Plants > Roots > Nodule | place: USA...
TTTTAAAATATTCATTCACACACATAGACCCTTGTTGAAGCCTTTGGAGCTTCAAAAGAGTCTCCCTCCTATAGTAGGAAGGAACAAATCTAGCGCGCATCAAAGTTTTAATGTCCATCCAAGAGGTCGCGGGTGGCTCTTGGTTAATATTGTCCATACACAATTGATGCCACCATGTCATGGCATAATCCTCAAATTCTAAAACTACTAAGTCTACTTGCTCTTGATCACTAACTAAATGAATATTAAATATTTGGTCCACTTTTGCTCCCATTCAATGTAGAGGTTTGGATCATTCTCCCCCTTGAACTTTGGAATCTTGATTGGTGGAGGTTATCTTTGTGGGAGTTGATTGCGCCTTCCCCCACCATCATGGTCGTGCCTTATCCTTCTTCCACCATGGCTAGAGTCCTCGGAAGAGGACCTCCTCCTTCTCCTCTCATCTTCTCTAAGCTCAAGTCTTTGGATGTGCTCTTGTAGGAAGATCTCACTTTGCCTCCTATCCGCCCTCAATTGATCAAAGGTTTCCCTTCTACTCACTTCCATCTCTCATAGGATGTTGGTAAGGGTGATTTGTTCACTTTCTTGGGCCATAAGAGTCACCATGGAAGGGGAATAAGGTGAGGTCGATTCCTCCTCCTCTTCTACCTCCAAGATTGGATCCATATTCATGTTCCTACACCAAAGCTCACCAAAAATCGAGACAAGCAAGAGGTTAGATAATAAACAATGCCAAACCCGAGACCAAGTGTGGTCTTCTCAAGCACCCAAGCAAGGCTAGCACTCAAAATCCTTCCAAACAAGTGAAAACACCTTTAAAGAGATGAAAACCTTTCAAAAGCAAAACAAGTGGCTCGGCCACAACACTCTAGGAAAAACAAGGAAATAAAAATAACTAAGACAAAACAAAGATTACCTAAAGACAAGCAAGCAAAGCTCAAAAACAAGAAAGTTTAACTTCTAAGGAAATTTGTTTTAAAGACAAAACTTGAACAAGACTAAAGCAATGAAAAGCACTTTTAAAGACTCCATGGAAAGCATTTGAACAAGCAAAGATTATACCTTAAATTATGCATACACCAAGAAAGATCATAACCAAGTTAAAGCATGGAACTAATTTGTCAATATCACCCAAAATCCAAGTATAAAATTTGGTAGCATAACACCTAGTAAAAATGGCCAAATGGATTCACCAAGGAACACTTTAGCTCTCGGCCAAATGGTTTTTTTGTCATGAAAATAATTTTTCTTTTCAAAACTAGGTACTTAAGATGATGAGAAGGATGTTTTAGGGTGTCTTGAACACTTAGTTCCTTAAAAAATTAGGTCGAAATCAATTTCAAGGAGCATACAACAACACAAGGCATGGATCTCATGCAATAGCTCAAAAACTTAGAAACAAGAACAAGAAAACTCAAAGAAGCATATGACAAGAGACTCAAAAGTAGCAAGGAACATTTTAAGAAGACTTTCAACATGTGAAGAAAAATTTTGGCATGGTAACAACTTAGCAAGCTCTCGGCCAAAGGAAACAAAAGCACCAAAACTTCATGTTTTCACTTCACTAAACAACATATATCTAGAGATAGAGTTTTTAGATACTTTAACCTCAAGTGAAGTGGAAAATTTATGTGCACACCATCTTGAACACCGAAAGGCCGAGAGGTCTCCAAGCCAACTAAGCCACAAAAACACCATATTCAAGATGACCTAGGCTCTAGATACCAAATGATGAAGGATTATCTTGTTTTCTTTTAGAGTTACGAATATGGTGAAGTTGTTTAAGAAAGGTTTTTGAAAATTCCCACTGGACATTAAGATAGCATGCTATCTAGATGTGAAGGTTCATTTCTCAAGCTCATGAAAGGAAGAAGAGAGTTGGATTCAAGTTAACACACACACAGATTCAACAACACTTAAAGAACAAAATGAAAGAAGAAACATTAAAAATGGGAAGCATAGAAGATCAGCAATGGGTGAAGCACGCCACTCATAAGGGGGATCTAAGCCAACCAAACCCTAGAGATGAGTGATGGTGCCGCCACTTGCAAGCAAGATAAAGCAAGGTGGTTCACTTCTAGGAAGGAGAGCTCACGGAAATTTGGTGGTTGAATGCACAAAGTTTATAACAAAATGATCAACCCTTTTACAAGACAAGGAGCACCATTTAAATAGGAGTTCATAGGGGTCCTTTAGCAAATACAAAAACATGAAAAGGATGAACTAGCAAACCCTAAACGTAATGTGAAAGTTCATTCTCGGCCAAGTGAAGGAAGATGATTTGTGGATACATTCCCATGAGGATTCTAGGCCAAAAGAGGAAGGAGACCAAGTATCCTTCAATGGAATAAACCAAAAAGGTAAAAGGAGACAAGGTACATGTCTACTTTTGCTTTTACTTTATGATTTTTGCTTTTCTCTCTCTTCCACTTCATCCATGTGCTCCAATCACCATATGTCACCTAGCCATGCTCTACTTTCTCTTAATTCCATACAAAATAAGACAAACAAGGATTAGCATGTTGGTTTAAGTTAATCTAATCTTGGTCAAAAGGTCAACTTTGGTTCAAAGTCAACAAGTCAACCAAAATAAGTCAACTAGAAACCAACTTAGGGAATTCAAACTAAAGTAATGCAAACACAAAGATAAAGATGATGGAATAAAAGACTCCCCTCTAGACATTCTTCTAATGATCCTTCTTGAGGGACCTTCTAGGGAAGTGGTGTATGTCCATGGTCATGAAATTGTGGGCTGGAAACCTTAGGGCAAGAAGGTTTCTTGGTTAAGCATTGGCTGAAATAAAGTAATTTGGGGTGAACTTCTATGTATTAAATTATACATTTATATTGTTACATGAGCTCACCTTTTTGTTTGTGTTTGGCGATAATCGTGTAATTCGTTACACGAGAGTAGACGTTGTTTCAGGTGGAGTTCGTGACGCTTAGAGCCGGAGAGGGGTTAGCTTGGGAAGTTTTATAGACTATATTTGACTATTTTGTAAACATTTAGTTGATCATTTTTGAACTATGTAAACATGGGATTTACTTTATGGTTTTGAATTTCGAGACATTTTAGTAAGGTTTAAATTTTCTTGCGTTTTGGTATATTTAATATTATTTTACTTTATTTTATTTAAATTAGTAATATTCGGTCGGGATGTTACACCACCTACACCATCATTTCCTATTGCCTTGAATCATGGTAGACTTGAAGCATGGTTTGAAGGACATGAAGATAGGATCCAAACCTTCTTGATTGAGATCATTAGGAAGCAAATCATTCTTTCTAAGGTGATACGCATGTCATGGATGAAGGCAGAGAATTTTGACACCCTTGAGCAACATCTCAAAGCTAAAACAATTGAAGACATTTCTTGAACTTTCAGGAAATGTCTATTCGGATTTGGTGAAGGTCTTCTATGCCAACCTTAAGTTCATTAATGACATCCACAAATCAAGTGTCAAAGGTGTTGAGATGAAGATTACTAGGCAAACATGAAAGGATGTGGTTGGCCTAATGAAAATGGGTGTGCAAGTTTGCAAGGGTGAAACTAGTGTTGTGCATGAATTCAACAAGGTACAATATTTCAACCAATGTGTGCACAATCAAGGTGAGCAAACTAGAAATTTCCATGTGGGAAGGCTTCGTGTGGAGAAAAGGTTACTAGCCATGGTGGTGACCAAGATTATCATGCTTAGGGGGAGCAATCATGCAACCTTGAATGAAGGCGATCTTGTGGTAATGTATTGCATAAAAAATGGTGTGATAGTGGACTGGACATACACCATCCATGACCATATGATGAAGGCAAAAAGGCTCACGGATTTCAAGCTTCCATATATGATGCTCATTTCCAAGTTCATTGAGCATTTTGGTGTGGATGTGGAAGGAGATCTTGAGGAGTCTATTGGCTTATTCAATCATGTTTCCATAGTGAATATGCACAAAATTGGATTCATCAAGATAGGCAACACATGGCTGGTTGAAGGAGATCAAGGTGCAAACGTTGAAGTTGGAGGCATTGACCATGAAGCAGGAACTAGTGGAGGAAACCAAGGGGAAGATGACCCACAACCCATGGCAATTGAGATATACCAACCTCCTAAGAACATTGGACCTGCATATTCCCAATTTGAGAGGATGGTTCTCAACCAACTTCAAGATCTAAACATAGAATAAAATGCATATCATGTATATTGCACAACAAGGTTCCAAGACTTGGATGACCAACTCCACAATGTTCATGACCTCCTCTCCAATGCCTACAATAAAGACAACCCCAGGGATGAGTGAAGGGGATGACTCATAGGTCATGCATTACATTTTCATGCTACATTTTGTGTGTCTGTCTGTTCTAGTTTTTTAATTGACTATTTTCAAATTTCCATCGACAAATTATATCAGTCTCAACTTCATGATATATTTTTCGTTTTGTTTTCATTTTGCTTTGTTTGTATTCGTATCATTTGCCCTGGATACATACCGATCTTACTACTTTAATGAAAATTTTCATCTTTCCAAACTAATATATGCATTTACTTTCATTTGTATGAATCCAAAAGGGGAGAAAATGAGTAAAATTGAGTTAAAATTGGAAAACCTAAAATAAATATGTTGGAACAATGTAATACTGTAAATTTAATTTGAAATCTAAAGTTAAATCACAATATTAGTGATAGGGGGAGCCTATGCATATTTGATATGTATGTATGCTTGTGTGCTTTTTCTTGGATGTATGTTTGGTATTTTGGTATCTTGTATGCAAAAGCTTTTTAAGGTTTCTCTATGGATCTTAGCTCATCAATTTAACTCGAGGATGTTGGCTTCATCAATTTAGGGGAGAATGTTGGCACAAGCATGCTTGAAGCAAAGAATTTATAAAGTCAAGTGCATGAAGATCACATGTGTTTGATGAAGATTGATAAATATCCACTTGAAGATTTTGGTTTTAATATATTAAATCGTGAAATAATATGTTAAATGTAATGATTAGATGTTATATCATGTTGGTAGGCTATATGACATAGGTTAAATGTCTTGTTAGTCTTAATGTGTCTCTTTTAATATGTTAAAATGAGTTTTAACAAGTTAAAAGGGTTGCAGCATATAGTTTCTGGTATGAATGTATTCATTTAGTTGAATTATTTTTCAATCAACTGATTTGATTTAAGTCAAGTGAAATCAGCTGACTGTACAAAAAATTCATTCGACTAATTTCACTTAAACTAGACTATATATGTTATGTTTTTTAGATCAGAGGTGTAATTCTAGGTTTTAGAGCGTAAAACTTTGTCATTCATCACTGGAAAACTACACAGCTACAACGTGAAGTTTGAAGATCTTAGTTGATCTTGGAGGCATTTTGGCTTGATAGTAGCTTGAAGAACACATGTATGGTTGGCTAGGGAGAGCCACCATCAGGTTTGGATGTTCTTGTGCCTCTAGTGTTTTTTCCTGTTGTGATTTCATGTCTATAAGTGTGATTCTTGTAGGTTAGTTGTCTAGACTTTTGTGTGACTCAAAAATCTCGTGAGGTTCTTTGTTCAAAAGTATAATCTTGGTGTTTGATTTGTAAAACTTTTGAATATAGTGGAAACCAGGCTCAGGTTTTCCTGGTGAACTGGATGTAGCTCTTTGATTGGGTGAACTAGTATAAAAATAACTGTGCAATTCTCTTTTTCTCATCTTATTCACTTTGAATCACTTTAAAAACTCAAGAAAATCAAGTAATCCACTCTTTGTTGTGTTTTAATGCGTTCTTGTGTAATCTGAGGCTGTATAATAGTTAGAAATATTAATTGAAACAAGTCTTGTATGTAAAATATTGTTTTTTGAGTTAAATCTATGAATTATGTCTACTGCATAAATTCCCAGTATTTTAGCTGACTGATTTGTCATTTTGATCGACTGTTTCATAGCTCAGGAGCAAATTATTCTGCTGTTTTAATTTTTGACCGATTAAAAGTGTACTAGTTTGCAGCTTTTACATTCTAACTTTCTAGTCTACTTGATTCAATTGACTTGAAAGAGTTTTGTGCTTTCGAAAAAGTTTTAAATAGTCAATTCAACCCCACTTCTTGGCTTAAATCACTGTTTCAAACCTACTAAAAGCCACTAAAATGTGTTTATACATAGGACCATTAAACAAGTTGATTAGAATACATCCATTATGTGTTAGGAATCAAGTAATACATAGGAGCAAGAATGTGTTTGACAGGACGTCTTTCAGTTCCAATGTTGGGGGCAATATTCTTTTTCACAGGCCTTTCTATTAGAGGGAACCATGGGGAAAAAGAATCAAACCATTCCAGAGGCCAGTGCATAATCATAAAGGCTTTGAGCATGGTAATCCAAGTCAATTGCTTGATGCTTTACAAAGACTTTAATGCTTTACATCGAACCACCCTTTGAGGAAACCAAGTTCCATTTTAAACCTTTGACGTTGCAAAAAAGGGCAAATGGTTCACAAACTATTGGTTGGTGGTGGAACTATACTGTTAACATTTTTTCCAAGACAATGTTGAAAAGGTTTGGCTTAGGAAAAAAGAACTTGGTGAAAAACAACATCATGGTGACTGATTTTTGTGGAAGGTCATCTAGCTCGATGGGTATGATAACATTGAATGTGATAGTGGGGAGTTATATGAGAGCTACGATGTTCATGGTTATCCACTCCCAAGCCATTTTTAATGTCTGTTTTAGAAGGGAATAGATCCATGGGGTAGGAGTAATACCTTTGACGATCCACACGAGGCTTTTCATGTGGAATCTAGATAAGCATCTTGAAGTGATATTGGATATCAAAGTGATTATGTGGCCTATGTTGATCTAGTCGATCAAACCTTGAGAGGTTTAGCTGTGACTAAGGCATTCACATTTGAAACTACCATGGATTTAAATTCAAAGTGTCATACTCTGTTGTAGGTTGAAATGGATCTTGATGAAGAGCTCATCCTGAATCCAAAGGAAGATGAGGAGGCCAACCTCAAAATGATTGATGAAAATGGTTGATAGGGATGAATTCTCTTCTTTCTTGACCAACTTGGAAGCTTATGCTAATAGACTAAAGAGTGAAGTAGGCATAATAAATAAAGCAGTGGACTTAATTGAGTTTGAAGAAATAGGTAAGAACCTTTTGGATTGCATTATAATAATGGTCTATTAGTAGGATAGCAAAAAAATAAAAATAAAATCCTACCATAGATATCCACGGATAAAATTCATGACAAACACTAAATGAATATCCTTAATGGATACTTGTGACTAATGGGTAAGAGTATTGAATTACTCGTTTGCTAATAGGGCGGGCACATGTATTATGTTATCCGACCCACAAATATCTGCTACTTATTCATAATTATTATTTTTATACTTTTTCTTGGAAAATAATAATTAACGAGTTTTATTTTACTATTTTTTAAATGAAGTTATCAAATACAACTACTAGTGTAAAAGTTAATAATTATTTAATAATTATTTAAAATTTGACTTTAAATATTTGTATTTTTTATTTAGGGCTATAAAATTGACATTATTTTAAAAAATATTATATTTTTAAAATTTATAGTTTGGTACAATTCATTTAAATTTGTATTGCATTAAGATTTAAATAAGTAATTTGATTTGAATTGTACTTTAAAAATAATTTTTGATTTAATTTTATATTTTAAGAATTTGGTTTTAAATAATTATTTAAATTAGAAAGAATATATATATATATATATATATATATATATATATATATATATATATATATATGTATATATATGTATTTATATATATATATATATATATATATATATATATATATATATATATATATATGAGTATCTATGAGTATTTACATGTATATAAAAACAAACTCGTAAATATATTTTCACTACCCGTTCTCGACTCGACCTGTTGTTATCCATATCCATTAGAATTTGGGAGGTCAATTACTGCAAGCTCGAGAAACATGTTGTCTCAAGATCCACTTGAAGAAATCATCATAGGGAGTTAAGAAAAAAAAGGTCCAAGTATGTTAATTGGATCTCGAATATAGTTGTAGTAGTTAAGAAAAATTGTAACAACTGAATTTGTAATGATTTTTGAGATCGTAATAAATCTTCCCCAAAAGATTAATATCTCATGCCTATTATTGAAATGTTAATTGATGTTGTAGCTAGAAATAAACTGCCAAGTTTATTAGATGGGTATAATAAAATATTCATAGTTGAAAATGATATTTCAAAAAACTATGTTTCAAGGCCTGAGGGCATTAGGAACATAAAAAATTGATGGGGCTACTTATCAAAGAGTTATTGTCCTCTTTGCTTATATTTTACTATATTATATGAAAATTTGACCATATTATCATAGTAAAAAATAAGTTTAGATAGAGATATTAAATTCATTTGATTTTCGAAAAGAGACAAAGAATACAAAAAACGAATATGAAAATCACTAAGCTTAAACGAATACGATGACCATTCCTGTGAACAGATTGACGATCCCAAGAAAATTCTTCTTTCAAAATTTTTACTCTTTGGAAAAAACAAATTAGTCCAATTCTCCAATGAGAGGGTATATATTCGAAGCATTCAACGACCATTACTATATATTCGAAGCTTTTTTGGGTTAAAGAACCTGAGCTTATGAGTGCCATGGCCTTTCGGGGGAATTGTGAAAATTGGGCTTGTGGAACAATATGGAAATTATGGCTTAAATGTTGGTGTCAGGCAGATATTGAATGTAGGAGCCAAGTAGATTATGGGCTTGGGGACAATGTGGAAATTCAGTTTAAATGTTGGCTTTCAAGAAGTTTGAGTTGACCAAACATTTACTTATTCATGAAGTTGATGTACTTGGTGCATGTATGCATGGTTTGAATTTTTTTTTTTTTGCATTATTTGAAAACTTTCTGAGTGATTTAAAAAAATTCAATTGGTCCCCTTTTTGTTGTTATTCTGAATTCATGGAATGATTTTGCTTTGACATTTTTCTTTTTCTTTTTCCAGTTTTTAAATCAACTCTTTAGTCCAATGACTTTATTGAGAAACCCTATTTTTTATATCATTTCTTCTGAAGCTTTATTTGAATATTTAGAATGGTGCAGTAGAATGATTCGCTTTTGGATAAAAACCAAGAGGGACGCTAAATTGGTTTAACTAATAAAATTAATACTTTAAAAAATTTCCCAAATTTTACAATTTAAATGAAAGTCTCAGTTCCTTTAAACGCAGGTGCTGATAAATAAAGAGTATAGGGAAAAAGATCAACACATGTATTTATACTGGTTCGGATCAATAGCCCCTACATCCAGTTGTTAATCTCTTAAACAAAGAGAATGGCTCAATTACTAAAATAAACATAATACAATCAGATTAAAAGATTAAAGATTTAGAGAACACTTTTCTTGAAGACACAAGAGATGAGATTACTTCCTCTAAGATACATAGAGATTGACTAGCTTTCCTGGCAACAACAACAACACTCAATCCCCCAAAGAACCCTTCTTTGTGAAAGTTATCACTCTACCCACACTAAGCTTTTCAAAGCTATTGTTAAGAACACTAAAAAAGTTCCCTTGCAATCACAAAACTTGATCTTCTGATTCTCAAAAATTTATTTTCGAAAGTGCAAAGAAGTTTTATAAATATAGTTCCAAAATTTAGGTCAACCAAGTGAACAGACAAAATAAAACTGATAGGGATAATCGATTATTACTTACGATTATCGATTATTCCAAAACATTTTCTAAAAATAAAAGTTTGAGCTGATAATCGATTATCCACAGAGATAATCCACTATTCTAGTGAGTCTTATAAAAAAATGAGTAAAACTTAAGATAATTGATTATCGCTTATCATAGTGAATTTTACGAAAATATAAATAATCCCAGAAAGATTGAGTACTAGCTACAATTTTATAAACTTCTAAGCTACCTTAAACTACTTAGTACATCAACGGCTTATTACAAGAGGGCTTTAAACATAAATCAAAATGGTCTTTAAATTATCTTCCAATATTTTCCTGAGGTTCCTTGTCATCATCAAAACTATCAAATCTTCCTGTTCTGCCAACATGAATGACTTGCACAAAATTGTCAAAGGTCTTCGAAAGGCTTGGATGAGGAGATGGAGATTAACTAAGGAGTTGCCCCAATTAGAATTGGTCTCATGGCATAAAATGTGTTTGGGCTTGTCTTAATTATTGGTGGTATGAAGAAAATTATGGGACTATAAAAAGTTGTCGCTAGTGTGAAAGTTTAGGTTGGTCTTAGGGTGTAAGAGTGTGTTTGGCTTTCCTAGTTGAGGAGGTTGAAAAATGTGATGGGGGTCAAGGTTGAAAAATGTGATCCTGGAGGTCAAGGTGAATAATTGCCCTAACTCGGTATGAAAGATGGGAATGTATGAATTACAGACGAAGCAACTACCCTAGTTTGGGTTTTGGAATGAAAGTAATATATACCGATAGGAAAATGTTGATAAAGGTTTAGGCTTAAAGTGGAGGACACGGTAAGAAACAAAGATAGAGTCCATTAAGAATGAAAGAATGAAAGGGATGCCACATTTTCGGCTTCTCAAATAGGTCAATCAAAAAAGAAAGAGCCATAAGGTTTGAAAGTAAATCTCATAACACATTTTCATCTTTGTCTCTCTCTTTTTTTCAACTTTTTCTCTCTTTTTTTCAACTTTTATTCAAAAATTTTCTTACTTTTTTTCAACTTTTATTAAAATAATTTTCTTACTTTTTTCTTCTTCTTTTTGACACCCCTGCTAACATTTGAAAATACTTTCCTCTAGTAACAATCAATCTTTGATATGTTTAGACTTTATTAAACTTGTATCGTGGCCAAGGTTAGGAGTATGGAAGAAAATTGATAGTAAAAGGAAAAAAAATATGTGTGTTACTTGAAACACTGATTTTTGAACAATGTTGCACCTTATATTCAACAATTTTTGGTTTTATTTTCTCTCTTTCTATTCTTTTCTCAACATAACCAAATCATTTTTTGTCTTCATTTATTTTTTCTCTTTCTTTTTTAAACCTTTTCTAATTTATTGTATTAGTGAACCAATAATTAGATGAAATAGATGCAAATATTATGTCATCCTTTTGTGTGAGGGAGACCCTTTTTCAAGGTAATTTGAAGTAAATTTGGTTTATTTTTAAGGATCAAAATAAGTAGCAAAGGATAATTACTTATGTTTTCTTGGATAAAGAAACATGGTTACACATAATTTCAAATCATGATTGTTTTTCTCAACAAAAAACTTTAATCCACAGAAAAATAATTTGGTTAATGTGAGAAGTTGGCTTGGTTTTGTTCTTTTTTTCTTTATTTTCTCTCTCTTTATTTTTCATCTTATTTTTGCCTAGAGTGCCCTTCAACAAACTTTTCTTCACTTTTTTGTTTTTTTAAGAGAGTTTCTTGTAATCATCTTAAGACACTACCCCTTTTATGATGTTACTTCATGAAAAATGAAAAACAAGGTATCTGGTGGAAGGAGATGGAAAAGGAGATGGATTTGAGCAATTTCATGTATGCAAGATTAGATGGATGCTTCAAAAGAAATGGTATCAAACAATATTTTATTTCCTTACTCAATCCACTAATTTGACCAAAGAATGTTTTATTATTTTCTCATTTTTCATAAGAAAGATTCCAAGAATTTGGTAATAAGAAAAATAGGAAACAATTTGAATTTATTATAGCACAAATGATTTCGTTTTTATTTCAAAAATTTATTTCAAAAATTTATGTCAATGCATGCTATGAGTTTGAAACTATGGACATGGTACCATGAATGACTATAAAATGAGAATGTAATGCATGGTTAGGCATCGAAGGACAATTATTGAAGTGATGTGCTAAAGAAATGTATGTCTATGCCTTAGGAGGCATTTTTTTAAAATGATGTGATGATAAAAAGTATGGTAAATTTATTACTATATATAAGAAAAAGGTGAGGGTAAAGGACACAAACAGTCTCCCTTTTATAAGACAAAGTATATGTGCTAACAAGGATAGTTCCCTAATACCTAAAGATTAAGGTCACTAGAGCTATGGTCCACTTCACGACATTTCCCACGATAGTTGGTAAACAACAAGAAGTGGGAGTACCAATGACACAAACAAACTCTAGTTGGGTTCTTTCAATTACCACCTAGAAAGTACATCCACCGTGACACTACTACACAATTTCATTTGATTCTAAGCTACACAGACCCGGGTATAGGGTCTCACTCATGTAATGCACAAAGAGTGTGTGTGAAGGGAGAATGCAATGTATACCAAAACCCCCACCTGCAAAATAGCTAGAAAAGTCACATGCATATATAACAATGTCTTCTACCCTAGGGTTCAATATCCAACAATTATTCCAAATATAAAATTAAAGAAGGATATACACAGGCAACTATTCAAAATATCAAAAAGAGATAAGAATATGCATACCCAAAAAGAAAAGCGAAAGAAAACACATGTAGAAAAACCACATCAATTTTACAAATTTAATTAAATATCCTGACTCTCTAGCATCCCTAATAGTGTCGTCATCTATCACAACCGAAATCACGACGAGACGACAAATATAATTGTTATGTAAAACCCTAGAAAATGGTGTTTTCGAAGTGATAATGATTTAAAAATTAATAAAACTCGATTATTTTAATATTAAAAGGTTTTAGTACAAATAGAATTTTTATAATAGAGTTACATTATTTTAAAACACGCAATCTCTCTAGAAACCATTTTCCTAGAGTTCTTTGGCTTGTCTCTCAGAAGTCTTTATCTCTGCTCGAATGATTAAAAACTGAGACGATTGAAGTGATCATCACAACGAACTCTTCAATATAGACCTATCTATTTCTCCATTTGTAACATCCTAGTCGGATATTACTAATTTAAATAAAACAAAATAATAAATAATAATAAATTGGTAATTTATAAAATCTTTTTCTCAAAATCGCGGGGAATTTATCTTTTTATTGTACGTGCCAAAGTTCAAAATTTAAAATGACAACATTACTAGTTCCAAACTATAAACATCATAATATTCAAATTATATAAAATATTATCAAATATTTTTTTTTTAATTCCCATGCTAGCCCCTCTTTGGCTCTATGCATCACCAGCTCCACTTGAAACATCATCTGCTTTCGTGTAACAAGTTACACGATCATCACCAAACATAAGTAGATAGGGCGAGCTCAATATAATCAAACATACATATAGAATTATTAAACCCTCACCCAAAGCATAATAATAGATCCCAAAACCTCTCTTGAGAACTATAAATCATGGTCCTCCACTATGTTCATCTAGCATCCACACACTTTGATAATGACCTTAAGATGTCACATTCTACCACTCATAGACCAACACGTGTGGAAAAAATCATGTTCCGAACCACCATCTATAACCACCAAGTGGAGCATACTAGTATGAATCGCCATCCATATTCTCAACACTAGATTTCCAACATCACCAGCCACAACCTGTGATGACAATCAAGTGGAGATAGTCAATACGAGCCACCACTTGTATGCTCCCTCAGAATTTCCAATGTCACCAGCCCCAACCGTCAACACCATGTGCTTACGTTACATTACAAGCCACCACTCGTAAATGGGTCTCAACATGTCTTACACCCAAAGGAATTATTCAAAGTTGTGTAACCCATGCAACATAATCCCAAAATTAGCCCTACCCTTATGCTATCGCCTGGCGTAACCCAAGCGTCGCCAGGCGATGAGTCGTTGTAGGCCACCTGGCGAGCACCAAACGCTGCCAGGCACCTTGTGCCCTAAAAGTCTCTGTTTTTGTAGTTATCATCTGGCGGGACAATCCTCACCACTAGGCACCACACATTCTAGTGGCCATTGCCCACACCGCTATCACTTGGTGGGAACCCCGCCCCTACCACCAGGCGTCACGTGCTCTAGAGACTCCCTGGTTTGTAGCTCTTGCCCGAGGGTTCCAACCTCAACATCAGGCGCTACAGTAGTAACTCGCACTGTACTGTTTTTAGACACTAACAAATTTTAGGCACATCAATCATGTAATTTCACACATCCAAAATACCAATGTTCTCATATATGAGACACTACGTATCAAATACCCCCTTCCCTCTTACATGCCTCCTTTTTCTATGCATATTCATACATATACTCCCTTATTTAAATTCATATTAGCCTTCCAATTCAACTTATAAAGAATACCCATTCACATCAAGTATAATCAACAAGACTTTGCAACATACTAACTACACCTTAGTATCCCTACATATTCAAGCCCTAATAGATAAAACTCCATTACAAGTTTCAACTAGGAAAAGAAGCACCATTCTTATAACTAAGACATGACTAGCCATTGCAACGTTTAGTAACTCAGACCACACCACACACTACAATAACCCCCTTATACTCATTCCTTCAATTCTTATTCCATTCCACACCTAGATGATCCAAATTCCTCAATCTTATGTACTACTTAATATATACAATGTACCCATGATCCAATCTTCACCTATTTTCACATAATTAATTCCACTCGAATCCCCCAACAGTTTTCCCTAGTGCGCAAACCACAAAGCCAACACATAATTGTTGCTTCCTTGTTGCTAGGCAATGCATAAGATTCTGCGCATTTTCTAGAATTTTCTGCACCTGCGAGAAAAACCCTAGGACCCCCAACCACTTGCACAATTACCCATTGCATGTGAACCACACATATTCCTGATTCCGATAATTAAACATCTGCAATTTGTCATACAACTTCAATTTGTCCCTAATCACACATAAAATATTATATTTCCCATTCTTTCCTAAACCTTAACATACGCACATGCAAATTCCCACGAGATTCATCCAATACATCAAAACACAACACTAATAAAAATATTTACAACACCCATCAATCAACAAAACACTAAGAACCATTTTTCGCTGATCAGAATCACCCTAGAATGCATAAAAAACAAAAACAAACCAAAATCGCATGAGTCTCCTAGCACTCATTCATCGTCGCTAGACAGTTCTTGCCAAAACCCAGAAAATTGGGTTATTCCTGATGTGTCGCCTGGCAGCCACTTCATGCCGCTGCGCGGTTTCTGGTAGAAACCTAGAAAATAGGCACAATTATATGTGCGTCGTCTGGCGGGCCTTCAACACCGTCAAACAGTTTCTGGAAAAATTCCAAAAATGTGAACACAATCCACAAAAGAAGAACGAATGACACAAAAGCAACTCATACAATCACGAAATTACTTTAAATACAATCAAACGCGAGTTTTAGCTCCCCTAACCTAGATTTCTTACTCAAATTGCACATCCTATAGTTCTCCTTGAACCAAATTTGACTTAGCCCTTGCCTCCAACTCCAAAGGTTCTTCCTAGCCCTCACTTCTCTCTTTTTAACACACGAACTCACTCCTCTTCAACCTTAGTTTTAGTCTCTCTACTAGCTCACCAGAACCTCTCCTTTACCTTCACTTTTCAGCCTTTATTTAATTGGATTAAAATAGCGAAAATTAAATAAAAATATAATTAATGGTCATTCAAGTGCCATTACAAGGTGGTTTCTCAGCCCTTCCAGCTGCTCTCTATGACAGTTAGTGTTTTCTGAGCATCCCCCATCTGGCCAAAATAATCTGGACACAAAATAGACTATTTTGCGCCAACCAATATTCAAACTCACATCCACCCACTCACCAAGCAAATGCATAACCAATCAACTAATTCATGTTTTATTGTCTATTTTTGTGTTTTTTTGTATGTGATCTCTCTTCCACTTGAATGCATCTTTTTAATCATTAGTATGAGTATTTACTGATCAATGATCATAACGGTATATCATGATTGTTCTTGTGATGTTTCTATGTGTAGATAGAGCATCTGGTGGAGTTAGAGATGTTTGGCATTTTTAGAGTTATATAATCTACATAACAGGTAATGGAAGCTAATTGCATTATTTTGAAGTTATGGACATGCTGGAATTACTACTTGTATGACTGTATTATGATTTCCTTGTCTATTTGAGTTGTGGAATGATATATAATGTATGAAACTTTGGAATTAAGGATTAAGTTTGCTTGCTTAGAAATGTTTGATGTTTTAGTATTGAATTTGAGATCAATTGGCAATGATGATTGTCATGAATTTTATTTTTTTATGTTTTTGGCATTTGGAATGACTATTGGACTACTTAGACTATACTAGACTGACATAATTAATGATGTAGAATCAAGTTCTGTAGAATTATGCAGACTCCTTGAGCAAGAATATCCCCATTGAGTGAATCTAAATTTAAGGAGCTTACTGACTTTGTAGTCGCTGAGTGAGAATGTACTCGTTGAGCGAATCCAAAGTCAGGGAGCTTTCTGACTTTGTAGTCGTTGAGCGAAAATACACTCACTGGGAGAATTTTGGAAAAATTTACCTTTATAAATACTGGTGATTTATTTGTTGAGCGAGCCATTTGATCGTTGAACGAGTGAGGCTTTAGGCACTACTCGCTGATGAATGGATGATTTTGTTGAGCGAATACATCATAATATAGTAGTCATTTTATATGCTCAATTTTAGTGTATTGTAGCAAATGTGGATTATTGTTTAGGAAATGGTTGGTATATGATATTGAATTGAGATTGGTTATATGAGGTTTAGTTGAGAATGGTTGATGCTGATCCAAGGAGGATCAATATTGGATTTTGTTACTGTGTGCATTGACATAAGGAAGGCAATAAGGAGGTATCTTGATACGCTAATAAACATTCACACTCAAAATAGTAGAAAGTGTTATATGGATAGAGTGACAAGAGGTCCTAGTCTAGGGGCTTTACCTTCGCCAAAGACGTTAACGAACTTACCTTGTGAGTAGTAAGGTGATAACCCCTTTGTTTATGGCTTTGCAAAGCTTAAATACTAATACAAGTGCACACATCTAGTGATCTCCTATGTCAAAGGCTTGTATCCAAATATTTGAGTCTTGTTTGAGTCATTATATGTGATATGCTGAAGTAACATATTTGGCAAGTTAGTTGCATAATTAGACTAATTAGCATTAGAAAATGTTTATTTTTATCTCTCTCTCTCTCTCCCTCTTTCTCTATGGTTCTCTAGTATTCTCACTTCTTTGTTTTAAATAATGAAAAAACTATCATTCTCTATGTAGTTGGGTGCAATAGCTTTTAAATATGGACCACTCTAAGAGTAATCCTTTGATTTTGGTTGATGATCTTGCATCTAAAACTCTTGGTCCATCTGAAAGTGGTGCCACAAATGAAAAAGAAGTCTCAAATGTTTGGAATTTTTTCAAAAAATTAAGGAAAGACAAAGATGGCATTTAAAAGGTTGTTGGTAAGTATTGTGGTCATAACTATAAAGTTGGCAAAATCCCCATTACTAAAATCAATTATGGGACTTCACATTTAAGTCGGCATGTCAATGCATGTAGAAGTACTGCAAACTTATATGTGGATTTGATTCTTTATCAAGAAGGAAGGTTTGGTACACGAAAAATCATTCAAAAGATTCATCGTAAGTTACTTGCAAGAGCCATAATTAAACACAATTTTCCCAATAATTTTATTGAATATGAAGGAATTAGAGAGTGGATAAAATATATTAATCCTAATGTTGACATGAAGTGTAGGAACACCATTATTTTAAATGTGGAAAAGGAATACATTGAAGAGATGGAAAAAGTTAAGCAAATCTTGTCTAGGATTCCTAATAGAATTTGTTTAACATTTGATGTTTGGACTGCAATTACTTCTGAAGGATATATTTGCCTAATTGCATACTTTGTCGATGAAAATTGGAAATTAACAAGACAGATTCTTAACTTCTGCCGAATGAAACCACCACACATGGGTGTTGAACTAGAAAATATTGTTTTTAATTGTCTTAAGCAATGCGGCATTGATAAGAAAATTTCTCACTTACCTTGGACAATGTTTATGCTAATAATATCTTGGACATTTTAAAAAGCCATTTTTGTGTTCATACAAACTTATTGTGTGATGGTGAGTTTTTCCATGTACGATGTTGTGCTCACACCCTTGATTTGATAGTTCAAGATGGTTTAAAGGTTGTTAAAACAAAACTTCATACTATTAGAGAGAGTGTTAAGTATGTTAAATCATCTCATGGAGGAAGTTTCAAACTCAAAGAATGTGTCAGTTATGTTGGCATAAATATGAGCATTGGTTTGAGATTAGATGTGATTACAAGATGGAATTCGACTTATTTGATGCTTAAGATTCTCAAAGTGGTTGGTAGAAACTATAAAAGTTGTCCATCTTTTGAGGAATGGGATAGGGGAGAGAAAATGGGTCAATTTTTAGAACAATTTTATGAGATTACAAACATCATGTCTAGTTCATCTTATCCCACTTCGAACTTGTATTTTGTGCAAATTTGGAAAAGTGTTAGAGCAAATGGATTTGAATATGAATAAGAAGTTTCAAAAGTATTAGAAGGAGTATAGTGTTAGGTTAGATTTTGGAGCTATTCTTGACCCATGACTAAAGGTTGATTTTATAATGTATTGTTATAAAAAATTGGACATTCTAACCTATGAAGAGAAAACAGAGAAAGTGTTAGAGAATTTCAAGAGGTTGTTTAAAGAATATGTAAAGAACTTGTCTATCCCTGGTGTTTCTCTTTCCCAATCACCTATTGAATCCATCTCAATGTCTCAATCCAATATTGAAGGAAGAAAGTTGAAGGATCAAGGATTATTTCTATAAGCCTTTTATACCTAGTATTCATTGTTTTTATTTTTATTTTCTGTTCTTTTTTAATATGTGTTCGTTGTAGGATTTTAAAATGTATTAGAATGAATCAAAATCTATCATTGGCAAGAACGAGATAGATATTTATTTATATGAACCAACAATAGATGATGATGAAGACAATGAAGATTTTGATGTACCCAAATATTGGAAGACTAATGAGAAAAAATTTCGTGTACTATTTATAATGGCTCGAGATGTGCTTAGTATTCCCATTACTATAGTGGCATCATAGTCGGCTTTTAGTAAAGGTGGGCGTGTTCTTTCGAAATATAGAAGCTCTATTCTTCCTGAGCATGTGCAAATGTTGATTTGTACTCAAAATTAGTTGTATGGATTTTCTGAAAATCCAAGCGGTAAGTTTATATGTTATTATTTTTAAAATTACTTTATATTAAATAAGTAACTCTAGACTAGTTGTTTGATTGTATTTCAATTAGTTGTAATAGATGAAGTTGTTGGAGATATTTTTGGCCATGAGGGAATCACTGATGAGTCTAAACTTGAAGATGTTGAAAGTCATCCAAAATGACACTTCTTCAGGTTCTGTTATATGCTTAATCCATTATCTCAATATATATGGTGTTTAATTCTTTGATATATGCCTATTTGTATGTTATGTATTGAATGGGCATTGCAAGTTAAGATGATTTTTAGTTTTTGATTACTCCTAGTTCCAGTAATTTTATTTGATTTTTAACAAGTGGTTTGTTTATTAATAATGTTAATGTTAATGTTAATCTTAATATTTATGATTAAATTTTTAGTAAGAACTGATGAATGCATAAGATGTTAGTTAATCTTACTATACCATTAAAATTGCCTCTCTTGATATCAGGTCTAAGATAATTGAGCCACCGAAGTCTACAACTCTTCCCACGCCTTTTCAAACCTTAGCATTTATATTGTCACTTCTTAACATGCTAAAATTCATATTGTCGTTACCTAGATGAATTATTTTGATATGTAGATATATAGTTTCTCTAAGAAATTTTATGTAAGTTATCTTTAATTTATGAAAAAAATTTAATTCTCTATGTGGTTGTGTCACTCTTAGAGTAATCTGTTACCTTGTGTTTGGATGAAACATTTCAACAATGTTTAGAAATTGAAATGCTTTGTATTTGAATTGTTTACAATTAAATTCCCTTCATTTTTTGAACAAATTGTTTGGATAAAGAAATTACAATACTTTACATTTCAATTTCTTGTTTGGAAAAAACAATTGAATATCTTGTGAGATAAATTTAATTTTAACAATATTTATTTTAGGTTTAATTATGTTTTCAGTTTATTATAAATTTGGAAATGGGTTCGACGACCTAGATGGGTCGGGCTGACCCGATTACCAAACTGGATTGGTCTGACCCAATGACCCACTTGGGCTGGGCCAGCTGGGAAACCCAGATAGGCTAGGTCGACCCGATGATCCAAACAACCTGGCCTAGTCTAGCCCGCCTCGGTCATTGGCCCAACTTAGCCTCACTAGGTCATCAACCCGCTCGGCCCATATAGGTCGTTGAGCCTGTTTGTGTCAACCAGCCTGCCCTACCAGTTTGTGACATTGGGTTGTGGGGTCAGTCGGGCATGCCTAGGTCATCGGGTCAATCAGGCCTGTCTTGGTCGTCAGGCACGTCTAGGTCGTGAGATCGGTTGGCCCCATCTAGCCTATCGGGTCGGTAAGGCCTGTCTAGGTCATCAAACCGGTTTGGCCCATTTAGGTCATCGAGCCGATTTAGGTCATCGGGCCGGTCGGGCTCATCTAGGTCGTTAGGCAAGTTAGGCTTATTGGATCGACAGGTTAGTCTGGCTCGTCTGGATTGTCGGGAAAGTCATGCTTGTTGAGGTCATCGGGCCTGCCCAACACGTTTGAGTCTTCGAGCCTGCCTGACACCTCTAGGTCGTCCAGCCCACCTGGCCTGTGTGGATTGTCAAGCCCGGCCAACCTGTTGGGGTCATATGGCTCGCTTGGCCCGTCTTGGCCGTTGGACCGCTTGACCCGTCTTGGTCGTTGAGCCCGCCCGACCCATTTGGGTCATCGGGCTAGCTTGACCCATTTGTGCCGTTGGGCCAACCGGTACGTTTGGGTCATTCGACCCACTCGACACATTTTGGTTGTCGGGGTCGCTTCACCCATGTGGGTTGTCGGTCCTACCTGACCTATTTATGTCATCTGGCTAGCCTAGTCCATCTGGGTCATTGGGTATGCCCATCTTGTTTGTTTCATTGGGCCTGCCTAACCCGTTTGTGTCGTCGGGCCAGTCCGGTCCATTTGCGTCCTCGGGCCTGCCTGACCCGTCTCGCGCGTCAAATCGTCAACCTGGCTCGTCAAGCCCGCCTATAGAGTAGGTCAAATTTACAACTCTACCATAGAATCTAGAATGTGAGGTTGAGTGAGAAGAATTTCAAATTCCACCTATTTTGAGGGTATTTGAATTTCTACTAATTTAGCTAATTGAAATCCTTCAAAAAAAATGCTTGCATTTGAAATGCTTTTTAATTTCTCTATCCAAACAAAGCATTTCATTACAAAGAAATCTAAATTCTTCAAAATAAAAATGAATTGCTTCATTAAAATACTCTATCAAAACACACCATTAATGTTAATATTTATAATTAAGACTATATCATGTGCAAGTGGTGGGGTTTATTGTGTCTTTATCTGATTACCAAATATAATTCAATTTATTTTATTTTATTTTGAAGAGCTTAATTGGGAATTTTCATTAGATTTTGTGATAAATCCTACTCCTGCACGCCAACTAACGACATATTTTCTTCTTATCTTATTGTTGCAGACTTTTAGACCATCATGGAGTGTGGTGTTTGGTTCATCATTAGACTTATTGTTACTATCTATGGATCATTGGTGTTTGGTTCATTTGCAGCAATGAAGTGTTTAATCTAATTTTTGTTTTTGGTTCATTTGAACCTTGCTTGTATTGTTGTTCTAATTGTAGAAACTAGGTCTCCCTCTATGATGATATAATTTCCAAGGCTTTTCACGGAAAAATTCTATTTCTCTCTCTACTTTACTTTTTTGGGTGATTTTGGGATCAAAATTTTGTATAAAATACTTTCTTATTCTGATGTTTTATGTGAAAATTATGTGATATTTTATCGTTGATTTCATAGTTGTACATGATGGTTTGTTGCCAAAAATTTACCTTTTTTACTTTTCGGCACATAGCTCTCATGTTTCTTCAACAGGATAAAGACTTTGTTGAATATTATTGTTTCTGGGTGCCATTACAATTGAAAATTCCCTAGTGCAAAAATGGGATATTAGATCAGGCATATTAGATCGGTTGTACAGGAACCGATATAACAGATCACATGGTGGCAATTTTGAAAATAACTTCATTTACATTAGATCGGTTGTGTGGGGAACCAATCTAACATGTATAGATTAGATCAGTTTAGGGGGGAATCGATCTAATGTTCTTTTTTTAAATTAAAAAAGGTGATGCTTTTAAATATTAGATCGGTTAGAAGCTGCTTGAGCTACTATCGCCGTTGCTTGACATCCTACCTCCATTTTGAAGTTGCTTGAGCTATTGTCGTCGCTGCTTTGTTTGTTCCATTTTCCGCCATCACTCCTACCTCCATTGGAAGATTACCATCACTTGCATTGATAAAGGTCAGTTCCTCCAAACTTCATTCATTATATTAAAATTGTTGACTGCCCTTTTTGGGATTTGAATTTTGTTGAATGCGTTAAATTGGTTCTAGGAATTTTAGTGCATATAAAATTGGTCAGTTCCTCCAAACAATTTACTTTGAAATTTAAAGCATAAGAGTGGATTTTTTGCTTGTGGTTGGTGTTATGAATTTGATCTTTTATCAAGTTCATTCATTTATCTGTTTGTAGAAGTAGTTAAGAGAACCAATTGAGTCACTAAATAATAAAAGTATATCGTAATTAGAGTCACTAATGAAAGCACCTGTTTGCATAAGAAATTAAGTCTTTATCACAGAAATAATATTTATTTAAACCAACTTCTCATGTCGTGTAGTAATGGATCGAAGTTGGATGAATGCAATTTGAATAAGTGATTTCTATGAGAATGGCGTTGAAGAGTTTCTAAAATTTGTTGAACGAAACGGGACTACCTTGAATGGAAAATACTTTTTCTCCCTGTGTTAATTGTTTGAACGTGAGACGACAATAAGTTAAGTTGATACGAGAACATCTTTTATGTGATGGTATCCTGAAGAGTTATACAACGTGGACCTGACATGGCAAAGTTGTACACCTTCCAACCTTATCTCAAAGTCAAGAGTTTAATCCATACTGTGAGGATCGCATGGAAGATATGATTGAAGATATTGGACAAGAAAATTTGTCGTACAACACACATATATGATTCATTGAAAGATGATTCAGAAAAGACTTTATATCCTGGTTTTACGAGTTTCACTCGTTTGTCAGCAACACTAAGATTATTTAACATTAAAGCTAAAAATGGGTGGATTGATAAAAGTTTTAATGAGTTACTAGAACTGTAGCATCTAATGCTCCCAGAAGGTAATACATTGCCAACCCGTCATTATGAGGCGAAAAAGATACTATGTATGATAGGTATGGAGTACCAGAAAATTCATGCTTGTCACAATTATTGTATTCTTTATAGAAAAGAGTTCAAAACATTAACTAAGTCTCCAAGATGTGGAGTATCGCGATACAAAGTTAAGGATGATGACGACGATGAAGATAACATGAAGAAGGGTCCCCCTACAAAAGTGTTATGGTATCTTCCAATCATACCTCGATTTAAGCATTTATTTGCTAATGTTGATGATGCTAAAAACCTTATGTGGCATGCAAATGGAAGAAAAATTGATGGATTGTTACGCCATGCAGCTGATTCACCCTAATAGAAGAAAATTGATACCCTCTACCCACAATTTGGGAGTGATCCAAGAAATTTGAGGCTTGGTTTTGCAACTGATGGAATGAATCCTTATGGTAATTTAAGTAGTAAGCATAGTTCATGGCCGATTTTGCTAATCATTTATAACTTTCCTTATTGGTTAGTTATGAAGAGAAAATACATGATGTTATCTATGATGATATCTAGACCAAAGCAACCTGGAAATGATAATGACGTTTATCTAACTCCGTTGATAGAAGATTTAAGATTCTTATAGGATGAAGGAGTTGAGGTGTTCCATGCATATGGAAAAGTGAATTTTAATTTGCGAGCTCTCTTATTTTGCATCATTAATGACTTTCCAGCTTATGGAAATTTGAGCGGTTATAGTGTGAAAGGACACCATGCTTGCCAATCTGTGAAGAAAACACAAGTTATCATCAACTAAAACATGGGAGGAAGACTTGTTACATTGGCCACCGAAGGTTTTTGAGACGTAACCATCCATATGGTCAATTGAAAAAGGATTTCAATGGATGTCAGGAGGAAAAAATCCAACTGCCACCCTTAACTAGAGAACAAGTTTATGAGCGTGTGTTCCAAGTAAATATCACGTTTGGGAAAACACAGAAGAAAGTTCTTGACAAAAGCATTTGGAAGAAGAAATCAATATTCTTTGATCTCCCATATTGGACAAAATTAGATGTCAGACATTGCATAGATGTCATGCATGTGGAGAAGAATGTTTGTAATAGTATAATTGGAACACTACTAAACATCAAAGGGAAAACAAAGGATGATGTTAATTCTCGTAAAGATCTAGTTGAGATGGGTCTTCGTTTGGTGTTAGAGCCAGAAGCTCACGGTAAATGAACATATTTACCTCCTACTTGTCATACTTTGACTAAACTTGAGAAAAGAAGTTTTTGTGATAGTCTACGAGAAATGAAAGTACCACAAGGATACTCTTCAAATATTAAAAGTTTTGTCTCAATGAAAGATTTGAAACTTGTTGGTTAACAATATCATGTTTGTCATGTTCTCATCCAACAACTTCTTCCAGTGGCTATTCGTGGCATCTTACCTAAAAGTGTTAGACATGTCATCACTCGTCTTTATATGTTTTTTAATAGTATTTGTCAGAAAGTAATTGAGTCTACCACATTGGATGACTTGGAAAATGAAGCTATTGTTATCTTGTGTCAACTTGAGATGTATTTTTCTCCTTCATTTTTTGGCATCATGGTCCATTTAATAGTTCATCTAGTAAAGGAAATTAAAATATGTGGACCAGTGTTTTTAAGATGGATGTACCCAGTTGAGAGATACATGAAAATATTGAAGGGGTATGTGAAAAATCCATATCGTCCAGAAGCATTAATTATTGAGAGGTATATAACTAAAGAAGCAATTGAGTTTTGTATAGAGTATATGTCTGAAAGAGAGACTATTGGCATTCCATCGTCTAGACATGATGGAAGGAATGAAGGTAAAGGCACACATGGTGTAAGGGTGGTTCGAAAAGATCAACGTGAAGTTCTCCAAGCACATTTGTATGTATTGAATAACACTGATGTCGTTACTCCTTTCATAGAGGCACACAAAAAATTGATAAAATCTATGAATCCTCAGGAAAATGAAAAATGGTTGTTGATTGAGCATAACAAGACATTTCTGAAGTGGTTTAGATTGCTCAATTAGATTGTGATGTTGAGGAACTAAAATGGTTAGCACGAGGACCTAACTTTGATGTTATAACATGGACAACATATGGCATTAACATGTCCTCTTTTTATTCAAAGGAGGAATATGATAAGAGTACTATGCTAAATAGCGATGTCAACCTTGAAGTAGAATCCATGAACTTTGCTAGTGCAAAAGATAATAATCCTGTTATGGCTTCTATAAGTTACTTTGGGGTCATTGAAGAGATATGGGAGGTTGATTATGCCAAGTTTAGAGTCCCTGTATTTAAGTGCAAATGGGTTGATAACAATACAGAAGTGCATGTTGATGAGTTGGGATTTACTTTGGTTGATCTTAATAAGGTGGCTTATAAGGAAGACCCTTTTATCATGGCATACCAAGCAAGACAAGTGTTTTATGTGAAAGATCCTTCAAATGAGAGGTGGTCAGTGGTTCTTAAAGGAAGGATGCCATCAGATACTCATGATCACTCAAGTCTTAATCTTATAGATAGTCCTTCAATCTTAAGGCGAATACCTCATCTAAATGAGGAAGTCCATAATGATGAAGAACATGTTACGTGTAATGATCATAATGAAGGAATATGGGAGAACATTCTAAAACTTCCATGATAGGTGCCTTTTTTCATGTTCTTGTTTTTATTGTTCATTTTTTTTAAATCAATAATTATCTAACAGGTGTTATTTTGTACAGGTAACATGGAAGAGTCATCCAAGAAAAAGACTAGAGCAGCTACCCGTCTACAAAAGCAAGCTCTAAAGCGATTGAGTAATGCTAAAACACATGTGGGCATAGACCCTCAGACAGGCAAGCCTATAGGGCCTAACCGTTAGAATTTTGTTACTTATCTAGGGGTGTTGGCTTGAACAAAGGTGTCGATTTTGGAACCTGATTGGGATCATGTGTCAGAAGTAGATAAAAATATGATTTCGCAGGATATTTGTGTAAGTTAACCTGTGAACTTATGAATATTTACTACTTATTTCTAATGTATGTTAATAAATAATATCTTATATTATTGTGCAGGAAAACTATGACTTGGACACTTCTGATTTCATACGGAGAAGGATAATATCGTTAGTAGGAACAAAATGGAGAGCATTCAAGACGATGTTGTCAAGCTTATATGTATTTAGGAAATACAAAGAAAAGTCACCTTGTGAGATGTATGGCATAAACGAGCAAACATGGGAATCATTTGTTCAAAGTCGACTAGATCCCTCTTCGGAGGTATATTTCATTATTCACACTTCAAATATTAAATATATGTAATGAAATTAACCATTTATATAAATTATTGTTTCAATAGGAAAAATGAAAGAAAACAAGCTATGCAAAGCAAAAATGAAACACCACACGGGCTTTCTCGTGGAGGGTATCTTTTGCTGAAACAAAGAATAATGGAAGAAAACCTAAAACAACAAATGGATTCAACAGGTTCGAATGAAGGACCGTTCAATCCTCCATCCCCTCCTAGGCGACATGAGAAATGGAAGTTGGCTCGTACTAAACTAGGAGGGTAAATGACATTTGAGAAATAAAAAATTATTGCTGAAAGAATTGTAAATTAGTAACATTTGATGCCTTAACAATTTACTATGTTTTGTGCTATGAGTAACAAATTATTTTTACAGGATTCTCTTGCAGAACAAAGTACACAAGGAAGTTTTGTTCCTCAGGGTCGTCAAGACATATTGACCATTGCTCTAGGTACTGAAGAGCACCCTGGTCGTGTACGTACTGATGGCTATGGTGTGGGTGTGAGACAATAGTTTGGAAGTTATCAACACCAAAACACCACACAGATAGGGCCTATCACACCAGAGATGATAGAGCACTTGACTCAGATGGCAAAAGTTGTTGAAGAATTAAGGTATGAATTTGATCAACGATGGGAGTCCATGTCGCAGCAACATAATGTGGTACAAGAAGACAATGAAGAGGAGGTCACAGAGATAAATATCTTAAACAAGTGTAAGTTGTATGTTGGAGAGGTCCCTCCTCGTTTAGTTGCCATTGGGAGATTATATCCAGGGAGATCAACCATGCATATTGTTCAAATGTCAGATGATTTGGCTAAAGTGGTAGTTGAAGATGTTAGGGATGTCACAACTCCAGTTCTAGTGCCCACAAAGGAGGTCAAAATAGTTGGAGATGAACTAGGAACATTCATCTCATGGCCTAAACAATTAGTTAAGGTTATTTAAAAAAAAGAAGCAGGTATATTTTTCTTCTTTACAATGATATACTTCATAATTTAACACAAACTTCGTATTTAACTTTGTTATTATATTGTGTAGGTTAATAGTAGACAAAAGTCCCCAGTTGCATGTGCTTTTAGCCTTAAGGCCCATTCCCAACTCCAACCCAAGCAAAATTTTAGTCCAATTCATGAGTTGGCTAGCATAGTCGGAGATCTTTTTCAAAAACCACTTTGCATTCCTTGGGATAAAATATTCTTCGGTGTTGACAATTGTGATATACCACTATATGTCCATATGAACGATGTGTACAAATCATCCAGGGGCATTAGATGCTAAACATTACAATTATTCAATTATGGATACTGGGAGTACATTTTATGTTATATTGTGAAATCAATAATTGTCTCTAAACTTAATGGTTTGAATGCAGGTATTTAAACAAATATGTTTCCAAAACAGGGAATATTGATGTCTATGGTTTCCTTGAGCCTCAGCATATACAAAAGTCTAGAAATAAACATATGGAATGTCAGACGTACATTCAAAATTGGATGGGGAAATCAAAGAAAAAAATTTACATGACACCTTATATTCATGCGTAAGTTCATCTTAGTCACTTTAGCTATTAATTGACTAATTCAAATCACTAATTATATTTCTTTTTCAGGTCTCATTGGCAATTGGTGATTATTTTTCCAATGGAGAATATTGTAGTTTGGTTATGCTCATTGCACAAATCCATCCCCTCAACCATGAGAAATATACTACAGAGGTATGTTGTAGTCCCTTTATAATGTGTTATTTATGTCATGAAATATGTTGTAATTGACTAATGACTTAACTTTTTAGTACTTTGAATGTGTACAATGTGGTGGGTGGTAAATCAACTTCATCTTCACAAAATTTCAAAGTGATTTCTCCTAAGATATAAGTTTCCATAGTTTATATTATATGGTTTGTACTTTTTTTCATATATTAATTACTATAAATTTGATCTTCTTAGTGTAATAACCAAAAAGGAAGTTTTGAGTGTGGATATTATGTCATGTACTAGATGTGGACCATAATTCGTGTTGCTCTAAAAGATTCTTGGGATGAGATAAGGAATCAAAAGACTCCTCTTTGAAACATGTTTTTATGAAATACTTAACTAATATGCATTCATTTTTTTGAACTACATGTTTTTAACAATGTTGAACCATTGGGATCTGAGAAGATCGATGAAGTAAGGACTAAATGGGCCAAATACTTCTTACAACTTAAAAATGTTTATATGTAAAACTTTTTCTTTATTGCATTAGTTTTCTTTCACTTAGGAAATATTTTGGTCAAATCCATTGTTGGATTTTAATTGTTGTTTAATTATGCACTCTATAAACTGCTGGAACTACATTGTCTGTATTTATTTGGTTTTGAATGCAATAGGTTTTGGTTAGTTGCAATTATAAAATGCACTTTTAAAAAACAACAAGTATTAGATCGGTTATGGTCTTAACCGATCTAATATATATATTAGATCGGTTAAGACCATAACCGATCTAATATTTGTTGTTTCTTTTCTAACAAGTGCTCAACATGTTAGATCGGGTTAGACCACAATCGATCTAAAAGACTTGATCATGATGCATTCGTAAAGAATAATGTAAGATCGGGTGACAGAAACTGATATAATATTGATACATTACATCGGTTTATTTCAACCAATCTAATAACTTACAAACATACTACATTGCCTTATATTAGATCGGTTTGGGAACCGATTTAATACACGCTCTAGAAGCGATCTAATATCCTGTTTTTGCACTATTGATTGTCTGGATTCTTGCATGTATAATTAATAGTTTTTTATGTTAAAGAAGGCCCATGGGTTGGCCCTAGCCCCGAGACTTTTGTGGATATTTGGGACCTACGGGCTTTTTCTATTAGGAGCTTTTTGGTCCTATGAGCTTTTTTGGTCCCAAGCCATGTAATTTAGGGTCAAATCATATGAAATGGGTTAAATTGACAAGTCTAATAAAATTAGAGTGGTGGAAGTTGGATATTAACACATTAAATTTTTCTATTAAATTAAGCATAGTATATGGCGTTTGACACACAAACTGTTTCAGGTGTAAAAATTTTTATTTTTTCTTCAAATTATTTGTTTCATCAATATAATTTATTTTTATCGACAATGAAATTATATATTCACATAAAGTTGTGCAAAAGTTCATGGCTTCATCAATATAATATTAAGGTTAAATTACTCTTTTGGTCCCTCTATTTGTGACACGTGGCACAATTGTGAAATAACATGTGTCAAAAATAAAAAAAAAAATTTAAAAATTTTAAAAAAATTATAAATAAATAAATAAAATAAATAAATAAAACTAGAAATTGACACATGGCGTTGACTTTAACACCGTTTGATCAAAGTTAACAGTGAGAACCAAATTGAGTCATTTTTAAGAAAATGAGGATCAAATTGAAACAACGAAAAACTTGAGGACCATAATAAAATTTCATCACAAATAGAGGGACAAAAAAGTAATTTAACCTAATATTAGTTTACAACTTTGGAAGCAAGATCATATAAGTAAAAAATACAACTGACTGATCTATCTATTTTAAAAATTTACGCATATGTATACTATATAAGCATTATAAATTTTGGATTCTTTTATCCTAATTTATTTCAGAAACACTCCTGAAATTTAGCATTTCCTTTTCATTCGAAGCAAAATACCAAAATTCGAACCAAAAGCACATATCACGCGTTTCAGTATGGAGAAATAATAAAGTTTTACAAAATGTAAGCTATCACTTAATAGAATTTTTTTCTGGTCAACAATGATTCAATATTTTTTTTATTTAATACTATTTCATTTATTTTTTATTTATTGTAGTTTTTACATTTTTTTAAAAAAAGAATCAATATAATTCTTGCGAGCGTTAACTTCATTCATTTATCCTTCCTGACATTAAATAATAAACGTGTAAAAAGTACAGGTAATTATTGGTATATATATATATATATATATATATATATATATATATATATATATATATATATATATATATATATATATATTCTAAACAACGTTAAGTTTATTTAATAGAAAGGATCATTGAGTTTTTCTAAAAAATATAAAAATTACATTAAATAAAAAAAATTAAATTATTACTAAAAATATGAAACCAAAAATACTATTAAATCATTCAAAATATCAATAAAGCACGTGAGATTGTATTATATATTGGTACATGCCAAATTTCCTAAACAAGATTGACCCATAAGAAATAAGCTATGGTAATCGTACCATAAATCTGCATGAAACAATTACGATGCAAGAGGAAAGTGAAGAGAAAAATGGTGAGTGTAATGACGAGAGGTGGAAAGAAAATGGATTGTACAATTCAAAGAAATAGTTTATACCACAAGCAAGAACCCTATTCTCTTTCACTTAGAAAATAAAAAGTTCCACATAGACTAATATTGAAACAGCCACAACCATTTCCCGTAAATGCAGCAAGAACAAAGTGCTCGTTACGTTTATACTACCCCCATAATTAAGAATTCAATACAGAATATTAACAATTAAATGCAATGTCTAAGCTTTCCCAAGTTCTCATAAGCATATATAGCAGTCATAAACGTATTAATAAAAATTATAGGAACTTGATAATTTCATTTCATACTATGAACTGTGGACACAGCACATAAAAAAGTAGAACACATAGAAGCAAAGAGGGTTGAGAAAGTAAGAGACTAATTAAGCAGGCCAATATTTGAAAGAGGCATCGAAGTAGGTGGGGTCTTCACCATGGAAGCTGCATTGTGGTGGTGGAAGATGAGGAAAATTGTGCATGTCATGATCAAGTGGTGGATTTTGCTGAGGGAAAATGAACTGTTCAGAAGGGTCAGAAGGAAAGTAGAAATCAGCAAGGTACATAGGGGAAAGTGAGTCGTTATCATCTAAGAAATTGATCATGGTTTGGTGGAGCCAAATCTGGGTTTTGAGGTACTTCACATACTGAATGGCTTCCTCCAACATGGACACTGTGTCCATCTTGCTTCCACCAGGAACCATGCTCTGCAAGATCTTGAACCTGTCACTGATTCTGTGCCTTCGTTCTCTTGCTGCCACGCTCTGAGGATCGGTGGAGAGCCTCACTCCTTTGCATTTCTTAGCACTCTTTGAAGTCTTCGAAGAGGATCCTGCGTCAGATGAAGCAGGGTGAGTGTGATCCATTGTTTCTGCTACAAGGGTGTTGCAGTGGTGAGGTGAGAGGTAGTGGAACTTGACTTGGATTTGGTAGGGAAGTTGGTCACTTTTAACACGTTGTTATATAGAGAGAAGAGATATGAACTTTGTTTGATCAATGATTTTGATTTTGATTTTGATTTTTGAACGAATGAAAAAGGAGAGATGTGGACGTGTGAGTCTGCCCAATTTTGCTTTGGGTATGGATAACGCGTGGAGTATTCTTGTTGTAGGTATAATCAATCAACAATTTAGAATAATAAAAGTTCTCAAATTTATAATATAACCCTTAAAATCTTAAATGATAGGAAAAAATATGTTAAATATATATATAAGGATTAAATCTTTTAAAATATTTTTCGGTATCTCTTAATCCGATTCGAGTGGAAAGTATATGTAAGGATTAAATCTTTTAAAATATTTACTAAGAGTATGATATATCTAACAAATATTATTTCATATACATAAGTATAATTAAAAATGTTCTAACTAGATATATAAAAATATAGTTAATAGTCAATTATCTCATACTATATTTATATATCAATAGGTAACACTACTGAAAAAAAAAAAACCTCTCAAATGAAAAATTTTAATGACCAAAAATATATTTAGAGACTAATTTCTTAATTAAAAATTAATTTAGAAATCAATTTTTTTGGTAAATAAAAAATGATTAATTTAAAGATTAATTATAATTTTTTAAAACTCTTTTAGTTATCAATAGTTTTTTAAGTTATAAATTGATATCTAAATTGATTACTTAATAATTAATTATTTATTGTCATTTAAAATTTTTCATTATTCCATAATTGTAGTGAAACATGTGTGAATTTAAATCAATAAAATAATATACTAAAAATGTATATACACTCCTGAATAAAAGTCTCATTGGAGGTGTAAAAATTGAGTCAAAATGTTTGTATTTCGGTGGAAATTATAAGTTCGTATAATTTGAGGATGTTTTATGGTTATAGATAAGTTGGACAAAAGCAATCATTATCAAATTTATGTTTAGACCCACCCTAAGAGTTTTTAATTTTAATTTCACACTTGGTCTTCTTTTGGATATATCTCACAAATGTTTTGTCTTTGTGATTTGTTAACTTTGATTAGGTATAGTACATATATCTCATCAAAATGTGACCCACTTGCATTGCAAGAGGACTGGAAAAAGAACAAAATCACAAAGTTCTTTAGCAAAAAATTAATTAGGTCATCTGTTCATCTTTTGATTCTAAAGCTAAGAGGTGATCAAAGAGAAAGTGAGTCCCTTTCCCCTCAAATCGAAGCAAAAATGTTTTATGGTTGCAGCATGTCGAAATCCAGTAACCTAATAGTCCATTAGTTTCTCTCTTTATTGTGTACGGTTTGTGCTTTTCACCCTTAAGTTGAACCCAGTTCAAAGGAACAACCTCTATCAAATTATGGCTTAATTATGTTATTTTATTCTATAAGTTTTCATCTGATTTTAGAATTGGTGAATTTAGTCCTTTAAGTTTAATGTTTCAAACGCATTTCATAATAACATTTAAGTTGTTTATACACACATTTTTATTTCAACGTTAGTTAAAAAACTATCATAAAACGAATTTAAAACATAAAATAAATTTAACAAAATTTAATTTAAATGATTAAATTCATATAGTTCTAAAGTTCGAAGACTAAATTAGATCAAAATTTCAAAAATGAATTAGTTCTGATTTTTATCTATCGAAAGTTAAAAAAAAACATATTTAACCTTAAAAACTGTATATCAGTTATATCAGTTATATCCTTACACTTTATAAAGTTTTATCCTTAAACTGTATAAAGAAATGTACAATGTCATTTACAGCTAACAAGCCAAATGTTTGTGACAAACAGTGTTATATAATATATTAAAATTGAATGCCCTCACAGTTGTGTGAGTTGATATTTATTTTTAATCCATTAACGTCTATAAATTATGTAATGTCATGGACAAGGATGTTATCCATCCATCCATAAAGTAAGAAAATAAAATTTGTACAAACATTACGACTGAAATGAAATGCAATTTTAAGTAAAAGTTTAAAGAATAAAAATAGAATTATTTCTAAAATGATTTAACTTTGTACTATCTCAAGAAACAGGTTTTGTTTTTTTCTAGGTTTCCTTCATGTTACTATTCATGTTTTTGGTTTCATCTGGGTAATGCTGTTTATATGATGAGATCGGGAAAGAGCTTAAGGTGGAATCAAGCAATCAGCACATCTTTTGAAGAAAAACAATCAAAGTAGTATTCCACTTGAATAATAAAGCTTTAAAGCTTCAATTTTAAAATCCCACACATCCCGAAGAAAACAAAGTTCTGTTTTTTCATCTGTATCTTTGTTGGGGCATCTTCTAAAAGCAATGTTTTATTTAACATTTCACTATATCTCATTAAGAAAATTTCATATCACTTTTGCATCATGAAAGGGTCCAACATGCACCATAAATCTGAACAAAGTGACCTCATCTTAAATTGCTTCTTTTTATTTATTATCTCCTTTTTGGCACTACTTGGAATTAGGGGTGTCAAAACGGGCCAGCCCGGCCCGTTTTGACCCGGCCCGATTTTGGCCCGTATTAAACGGGCCGGGCCGGACTGGCCCGACACGGTAAAACGGGCTACTTTTTTGGGCCCGGCCCACGGGCTGGCGGGCTGGCGGGCTGGCGGGCTGGCCCGCCAGTTTTTCTGATCTGTATACTTTTTGAATTTTTTCACATCTGTACAGCAATAATGATCTATTCTCACAACACAAAAACAGCCCTGGAATGCAATATATAATAATATAATTGATTCAGTTAAGCATCAGGCAGGTTCATTCAGATAAGAAAATGATCACAAACAATAGTCAGGGTGGTCTGCATTAATACAATAGTCCATGATTTAATGTAACCTAAAAAGAGGAGCATCATCAAAGTCCAAACAAATTGAAATGATTAAAAACACATGTAAATGACGTTTTGCTCTCTCCAACTGCAAGTCATCAAGTCTCCAACTGCAGCATCAATAACATGTCTGAATCAGAACATCATTCGGCATGGTCCATAACCAAAGTGCAAGCAACTACACAAATGAAAAATAGAAGCATTTAAGACTAGCATAAGCAGATTACACATAAAAATAGATGTGCATAAAAATTAATACATGTGCTGCAGTGTGAACTTAAAACAAACAAATGAGTGGCATAAAAATTGTGGCAGCAACGGGAAGAACCAGTGGCAGAAACTGTATAGCCTTGCTTTCAATTTAAGTTAATGGCAAACAAAACAATTCCAGTTTGAAACATGCAGAGTACAGTACACACATGTAAATATGAACCAGTGGCAGTACTTATTAAATCTGATTCACTAAATCCTAATACAAACAAAACAAATAGAACCACAAATAATGTTCAGCTTTAAAAGTGATTCAAAAAATCAAATAACCGAAAAACAGCAAGGGTGGTGAATAATTCATGTTGTGGCATAATTCATCAAAACAACAAGGGTGGTGAATAACAGAAAATCAAAACAGCAACGGGTGGTGAATAACAGAAAATCAAAACAGCAACGGTGGTGAATAATTCATCAAAACAGCAACACACATGTGGCAAGACTTCTCTATTGATCATCAGTAGGCAAGATTTAGAAACATCCAGAGGACAGTACACACATGTTAATAACAAGCAGTGGCA
>Ga0209589_1001886_pt1 | contig 35480 bp, 19 predicted proteins | sample CowpeawhiteBW_FD_187525 | JGI IMG/M metagenome (GOLD analysis project Ga0209589, IMG submission 187525) | Root nodule microbial communities of legume samples collected from California USA - Cow pea white BW (SPAdes) (version 2) | ecosystem: Host-associated > Plants > Roots > Nodule | place: USA...
GCCACCTAGCATTGCTTTCTTAATCCTAATTAACCTACAAAGCAAATAAACATAGATTAGCATGTTGGCTTAAGTCAAGTCAACTATAGTCAACAAGTCAAACCTAGTCAAAGGTCAACAAGTCAAGTCAACTAAAGTTGATTCAACTAAGTCAACTTTGGGAATCAAAAATAACAAACACAAATGAAAGGAATGAAGGATTAATGAACTTCCTTTCTAAACATGCTTAGTCTTCTTAAACATGTGTCTCTATCCTTGGTTGGGGTCAATCCTTCATCACGTTGTCCCTCAGAGTTTTACGTGCGGGCTATTACTGGCCTACGCTGAAGCAGAACTGTCAGGATTATGCTAAAAAGTGTCCTCAATGTTAGTTACACGCCGACATTCATCGCGCTCCACCGGAGGATTTACACTCCATAAGCACCCCGTGGCCTTTTCACACTTGGGGTATTGACATCCTAGGTCCATTTCCTGTGGCTACTAGGCAGCGAAAATTCTTGGTGGTTGCTGTCGAATATTTCACAAAGTGGATCGAGGCTGAGCCAGCGGCATCCATCACAGCAAGCGTGGTACGGGCCTTTTTATGGACAAGGATTGTCTATCGGTTCGGGGTCCCACAGCGATTAATCTTGGATAACGGAACATAATTCACCGCGTCGATTGTCCGGGCGACTTGCAAAAGTTGGGGATTTCGCCAAGTATTCACCTCGGTGGAACATCCGCAAATAAACGGTCAGGCAGAGGCAGCAAATCGGGGATTTTGAGGGCGTTATGTCGCCGTATAACAACAACAAAGTCCAAATGGCCAGAGGAACTGCCCGGGATCTTATTAGCTTATCACACCACTCCGCAGTCCACCACGCGCGAGACCCCTTTTAGTTTGGTTTATGGCACCTATGTAGTCCTTCCTTTGGAGACCGAGCAACCTTCTTTTCGGGTCAGAACATTCTCCGTCGCCCTGACCGAGGAGGGCACGAGAGCGAACCTGGACATGATAGACGAGGTTAGAGATGCAGCTAAGATTAGTAGTGAGGCAATGAAGCGGCGAATAGAGTCCAAATACAAGACCAAGGTAATCTCCCGATCATTCATAAAAGCCGACTTCGTTCTAAGAAGGGCACATCCTTTACAAATCGAGGATAAGCTCTCCCCGAAGTGGACAGGACCTTTCCGCATCAAACACGTGCTCGACAATGGCCCCTACATCCTGGAGACCTTAGATGGGTTGGAGATCCCCCTAACCTTCATTTTTACTTTAGCTAAGCATTTATGTATTGGAACTGACACTCATTTTCCCTCGGTAAGGAACACGGGGGTTTTTTAATGAGGTTAGGAATATTTTTTCTAATAAAATCTCCATTTTTGTTCCTAACTTTGATATATTTCTACTTTTTGACTACCTAAGCTCGGCTTAGGGGCGGTGAAGAGCCGCTGAAAGCAACTACCTAAGCTCGGCCTAAGGGCGGTGAAGAGCCACTGAAAGCAACTACCTAAGCTCGGCTTAGGGGCGGTAAAGAGCAGCTGAAAGCGACTACCTAAGCTCGGCTTAGGGGCGGTGAAGAGCCGCTGAAAGCGACTACCTAAGCTCGGCTTATGGGCGGTGAAGAGCCGCTGAAAGCGACTACCTAAGCTCGGCTTAGGGGCGATGAAGAGCCGCTAAAAGTAACTACCTAAGCTCGGCTTAGGGCGGTGAAGAGCCGTTAAAAACGACAACCTAAGTTCGGCTTCGGCCTTGGGGTGATGTCGAACTGCTAAATGTCTGTACAAGTTTAGACTTGAGGGTTACGAAGTCAATACATAGCCGAACATTGGGAACGAGGTTAATAAGAACAAACGCAATAGGACGTCAAAATACATGGTAAATAAACACATGTTCGTCGAAAAACATCAAAAAGCCAAGGTAGATGTCAGTTTACAAAACAGGTGAGTGCAATTACATAAAATGTTCATTTTTCTTTTATCATTAAAAACTAGGTCGCCTTTGAAGGGTCCTTTAACCATCCACCAAGTTACCATCAATGACGACCTTCTCGGCATCCACACCGGAGAGATCAGTCGTAGGGCACAAAAGTCGAATTTGCTCCAAAGCAGCTTCAAACCCCACACCATAAGTAGTGGCAGCGTCATTCACCATTTTTTCCTCATATTCCCTCCAAGATCTCTCTTTTTCTTCAACATCGACCTCTAGTCAGCGAAGCCGATCTTCGAGCTCATCCGACTTTTTTGCAGCCTCCTTCAAGGCCATCTCAAGCTCAACCGACCTAGTCTCTTAATCTTTTTGTCTCTTCTTCAAATTCTCCATCTCAGCAAGTTCGGCGGTTAACCTCGATATCTCCACTTTCGCGACAGAGATCTCCTTATCCTTCCTCTCCTCGATCAGGCCTATCTGATTCAATCTCTTGCACAACACGATTGTAGACACCTCAGCCTTATGTAGGATGGCACAGATAACCTCTTGAACTGATGATGGATCTTGATTCAGCAAACATTACAGGTCACCCTCGAAAACATTGTGCGTTAAAGAATGGGACACATGTCGGTAAGACGCGTCCCAAAAGCTCTGGCTACCACTGCTCGACCCTTCGAGTTGCAGCGGTCCAATCGATGACATAGCCTGCTCGGGTTGAGAGTGAGATGATGTTGTTATGGCCTCGGCAGCCACTCGAGTCGTCGATCCTCTCTTGCGACGCTTCAATCCCGACTCAGACACGGTCTCCTCGTCATCTGGAGGGATTTGCAGGGCCTCAATTGCTCGAGTCGAAGTTTCCACAACAGTTGGTCGGGGAAGGGGCACGTGAATGCTCTTTAGGCGTCTCGCCAAATCTTGCTTAGACATTCCCATCCTTGACTCTGTAAAATATAACAAGAGTTAGGAGCACAATGATAAGTAAATATGTAAAAGTCAATTATCCGATGACAAACCGATGTATAGTTTGAGGTTAGCCGGTTGATATTCATAACTCAACACTTGTTTGGTTTCAAAGATTGTTTTCAACTGCTCCAACAATAGGCAATGTGTAACATCCCTAAGGAATATTACTTAAAATAAAATACTAAAAGAAATAAATTATCTCGAACAACGCATTAATGAAAATTCCAACGCGCAAAAACTTAATTTTATTAAAACACGCGCCAAAACTTATAACATAATTAGCCAAGCGTTACAAGTTCCCATTATTCGAGTTTATTATAAACCATAAAGTAATACATCTAAGAGAAAATCCTAGCTCTAATCCCATGCTAGCCCTCACTCCGCCATCTGAACATCCTCAGCACCACCTGTATCAACATCTGCTCCCGTGTAACGAATTACACGATCATCGCCATACACAAACAGAAAGGGTGAGCTGAGAAAATAAAATAACAAGCATATAAAACACCAGATAAATCATATACCCTTCTTATTCATTATATATAATTCTTGGCCAAGACCTTAATCCCCAAGGCTTTAGAGCCTTCAAATCACACAACTGGTTAGCCTTGGACTCGGGAATATAATGCTCACACGAACCTGCCCGCTCGTGGTCCTGCCTCTACGAACCTCCCCGCTCGTAGTCCTGCTCTACGAACCTACCCGCCCGTAGTCCAACACATCTGATCCACCAGCCCCGTACCTCCCCGCACGTGGCATCTCTCAACGTGAGCACGGAACATACGAACCTACCTCGCTCGTATCCCCACGTGAGAGTAATTGGATATGAACCTCCCCGTTCATATCATCACATGTCAAGCACCATCCATGAACCTACCCGCTCATGGCACAACATCTCCCGATCCAAGCAAAGCATCATTGTCAGTTAAAAACAACACACACAACTCGTGACCTGATGCACAGCCGCCTGGCGCATCAGCCGGCACTGCCTGGCGAAACAGGCCCAGACCGCCTGGCGGTATATGCCAGGCGCCAGCGCTCTTCCAGCGCCACTGTATTTCAATCATCGTCTGGCGGGCACACCTCTGCCGCCAGGCGCTACGCATTTTCAGAGACCCTTACTGCTAATCCTATCGCCTGGCGGTACCGACAGACCGCCAGGCGCCACACCAGAAGTTCTGCACTATTGGTTTTGGCACCCTATTAGGTCTTTCTCATACCCTGATCACTACCAAAAGCCTCTCCAACTCACCATTTCCAGAACTATACATCAACTTCCCAACCAAATCTTATTCCATTCCATTAATTTCCAAATTTAAATCCAAAATATAATAACTCAATTCATCCCATTTAGACGTACTCCAATCAAAGATGGAAATTACCTCAACATCTACTATCTAAGTCTCATAACAAAATAGGGACTCACCTATGTTGATATTCTATGCCACTCAGCTATGTTCTCAAATCTATAATAGATATCAATACGTTTCAACTCCACTTCTTTCATTTCATACATCATATATAGCGCAATTCCCTTCCCATCCTTCTCATTTTCCTTTCACTTAAGTTCCCTTTCCTTTCAACCACCTACTCATAATTTCCCTCGTCCCACTGCACTCAACTCTGCAATTTATCAAGGCTCTCGCTATCCCTCTCTCGCAGATACGCACCACACAGTACCCAATTTGGGGTCTGCCACTCGTCACCGCCTGGCGGCCAACCCAGAGCCGCCAGGCGGCATATCAGATTCATGCCACTCTGCATCAGTTTCCGCTTACACCCCGATTCCAATTACACTCCTCTTTGTTCCAGTAATCTATTACCCAATCATATCACAAACTTAAATTAAAATTTGATATACTAATCCCATCCTGAACACCATACCAATACAAGGTTACATCACCAACGAAACATACCCCGAATCTGAAGTCTACCCCTATGCAAATAATCTTAAGGGTAATACTCACAATCGAAACCATGATCGTTCTTAACAAAGCATCCACATATAATTGAATAATCCCAATCAGTTAATCATCCCAACAGAAACCCAACCCACGCCAAAAATCCAAGAAAAACAATGTCATCAGCCACAAACATCAAGAACCGCCTGGCGAAATACCACCCACCGCCAAGCAAAACGCCCAAAACTGGCCAACACTGATGTGCCGCCTTGAGGCACCTGCATGCCCGCCAGGCGGTTTCTGGGCGGATTCCCAGAAATTTCACAGAAACATCAAGATTCAACAGAGGCAATCATGCAATTAAAACTAATACAAAATAGGGCATCAACCTATCTCTGAAATTCATCAAAACATCAAAACAACGTCAAACCTCAGAATCCGCCTGGCGGATTACAACTCACAGCCTGGCGCCCCATGGTAGAGCCCAGAATTTGGGTCACACTAATGTGCCGCCTAGCGACACATACATGCCCACCAGGCGGTTTCTGGGCGAGGACCCAGAATTTTCGTGGAACAGAGTCAGAGAGAAAGGGAAACTCGTGCATTCTTACAAACCAGCCCATAACCTATCAAACACGAAATAAAACACAATAAGCAACTCCTCTAACCTGGATTCCTTGCTAAATTCGGGTTGATATGCTTATCCCTTCACCAAAACCTTCTTAGCCTTTGCTTCCCACTCCAACCTTTGCGATTTCAGCCTCACCACCTCACTCTATTAGCCCCAATCCTCTGGAAAACCCCTCCTTATGATTAACACGAACCCACAGTGCTATTTTTCTCCTCTTATGACCTTCTCTCTCACTATCACTCTCACTTAATTGCTAATTTAGTGTTTTACACGAATTTTAAATGAAGAATTATACTGAGGCTAACCAAATGTTCAATTAACCCTCTGTTTTCCAGCCCTTAGGTTACCTCTCCTTTGGCTGCTAGGTTTCTAACTCTTTCACATTCATGCAAAAGGAAAATTTGGCAAAAAGAAATTATTTAGTTCTCAACAAGGTTTGAACCCACACTCATGCACATACCCAACCAAGGCCAAACCATTCAACCAATCCATATTTCATGATAACTCCCACAATTCTAAGAATTTATCATCACACCACGCATTCAATATATAATTACATAAAAATGCATAATTTAAATAACATCCAAGTGACACACATAGGACTCGAACCCAAGTCCTCACACACAATAAAGTACTCTCAACCACATGAGCTAGCACTTTTCCACGTCATAGCTCCTCACATTTATTGCTTTAAATGTTCTCATTACCCGTCCTAATTAAATAACTATTTAATTTTCCCAGGTCTTACACAATGCTCTCGCTCTTGCGGTTCAAGATCCCCTAGTTGTCTCGCCCCAACGAAGTTCAGATTTTGAGTCCAATACAGCGGAAAGCCCTCAAGCAGGTCAGGTTTTTTAGGAGAAGCTTGGATTTTCAGAAAGGAGCCCTTAAAATTTTTGTAAGATGATTAGAATAAAGTTAGGAGACCTCGACCCCCACGCCACTCAGAGATGACCATACCTTCTTAGTTGATTTCTTCCTTTCAAAGAAGTATAGGAATACATTTGCGTTCGGCACCAACCCAAAATGTGTACAAAGGATATGGAAGGCTTGGACAAAAGCCCAACTATTTGGGTGAAGTTGCGCAGGGGCTACATTCAGCTCGGTTAGCAGGATTTTTTCGAATGAGCTCAAAGGTAACCTCAACCCGACTTTAGAGAAAAGGGTAGAGTAGAAAAAACAGAAATGTCTTGAAGCTAGGTCGGCCCCGATGTCAGCACACACGGGTTCATCTAATGCACAACGAACCATAGTAGCGTCAGCCTCATTACTCTAGCATAATCTCTGCCCCTGACGAAACTGATCTATCGTTTGGTCGAAAGTAAAGCCCGACATCTCTCTGTGGAAATCTAAGGATGCCCAAGTGTATAACTCGTCATAGGTCGTCATCAGGTCACCCAGACTCTAACCAAGCATTGCAACCTAGGGATTTCCTCACACAACCAGAAAAAATCAGAAAACCACTCAGAAAGGCAGAACCTCTAAAGCAAGCCGGAAAACCACTCACTAGGGCAAAGAAAAAACCTCTAAAAAATAGCCAAAGAAACCGCTAGCACCTATAGTCAAAGTAAACAGTTTTCATTCCTAGGTTGTTCTACACTACCCATTCATGTTTCGCAAGCCACAATCCAGGGTCATCACGCAAAGCCCCGAATCACAGTTTCTAGAAAATCGATACTTCAAACTAAATAAAAGTGTAGAGAAATGGAGGCGCAAGGAAGAAGCGAGGATTGAGGCAAAGTACCTGGAGAAGAGAATGAACGGAGCAACCACGTGGCAGTTGAAACCTTCTAGAAGCATGGACCACGTGGCACTCATTTAGTGGGTATCAGTGAAATGACTGAAATGATTGGGACTCACGCGCACCAACAGGAGAGTGAGACGACCTTTTCGCCCAGTAAACCGTTCGCAAGGTCGGAGGGTTAGTGTAACGTCTAGGCGCGCCCGAGTTACACCCGACCAGTGGGCCTGATGAGAATAGACCGGCCCAACTTAGGCTCTGAGTGGCCCACTCACTGCTAATCAACGGCATAGTCAAAATGTAACAACAGGACCCCCCATGCACCAGATAGGACGGGAAAATACCACGACGTTAGGTGATCCCCGTAATACGTAATCAACTTGCCTAGTTGGCGGATTTTTAGGTACACGAACTCGTGACGGGTATAAGACGAGACAGGGAAGGGAAAGGGGGACAAACTTTTGAGACTTGCTCTTGCTGAATATTTCTCGGTAATACATCGGAACGAGTCCGGCAAGAACAGTATATATATATATATATATATATATATATATATATATATATATATATATATATATATATATATATATATATATATATATAATCTATTGAATTACCAACTCATTAGTGAGAAAACATAACATTTATGATAAGAATAACATTCATTTTAATACATTTCCCTCTTACTTTTTATCATTACAAAGAGTATTAGAATATCAAAGTGCAAAATGCAACACTTGTGAGCTCAAAGTTTTTTCGAGGAGTCAGCAACTCTTGCCGTCTTTGCGGCAGTGACTTATTACAAGAACGAAAAATAATGAAAAAGAAATAAAATAGTAAAAAATATTATTTTATTTGTTTAAGTGCTTATAGATCATGTTTCCAAATACTCCATAAATAATGCTGTTACCTGGAGATTACTCAACTTTTGAAAATAATAGTTCAAAGTTTATTAGTTCATTGGTGAATTAAGATTCTTTTTCCCTCACCGAACACATACTCCTATGAATTATTCTCATGATATGAATATTTGGCGTTTAATCATCGTGAAAACATACCGGACTATAATATTAGTATTGAGTATAATAATAAAATATATAATATTAACATATCATAAAATATATTATTAAAATTTAAATATGAATTTAAATGTTATATTGAATAAAGATCAATAAAATAAATAATATATAAAATAATTATAAATTTATTGTCTTAAAATTTTAAGTGGGAGATAATATATTATTTTTTATGAGTTTGTTTACAATTTTCTAATAAAATAATTTTTCAAAAAATTCAACATAGTTTAATATGAAAAGAATCATAAATATGTCCTGTATATTGATGATAAATGGTTAGATAATAGTAACTTATACGAGCCTTAACTTATTTAAAAAAGTTCTGAATATAATTTTAAAAAACATACTCCTTTAAAAAAATGATAAGTTCTTTTGTGAATTAATAACAAATATAGGTAATTTAAGTGTTGAGAAAAAGTTTTTTGAAAAAACAAAGTCCCATGTTATTGTCCTATGATGAATGATGAATAAAGCAACTTGTTAGATTATTTTATCTTCATCAAACCTCTCATCTTGGAAGACACATAAATTTGCCTGCCTCCATGACTTAAGACAACAACAAACCAGAGGATATTTCATTCTGTTTTCCTAAACATGAACACAGTTGCAGAATCTTGGTTGTGGTTTTTAGGTTATTAGATAATGTAACAGATAATAATGCAAGTGAGTTCAATGAGTTCAATGAATTACGTAGTTTTGCAGTAATTGTCTCTTAACGGTCACTCATCTTTTTTCTGTTTTTTCTTCCCAATATAATAGAAAACCTAATTTTGTTTTCTACTATATATATATTTATAAGCAGAATTAACTGAACAATCATTTTTTACTTATGACCTTTTGTTTCCTTTTTTACCCGTGTGATAGCTTTCTCTCACATAAATAACTCACTTTTCCACCTTTTATTTATTTATTTATTGAGATTTTGTGAGTTTACACACCATAATTTCTATTTTAAATATCAAACTTTTAAGTATCATGCTACGAGGCCAACAGTAATGGCTTTTTTTCACCAAATACATTCATTCTTTCCCTCCTTAATAAACTTCTTTTATTTTCTCTCACTCCTTTTGAAATACTTCTAAATATCTCGAAACTAAAAGGCTTGTCCATACAGCAGATTCAGTCAGAAATTCCTGAGATCTTTTGCGTGAAAGATAACAAAAAAATCCGGTCACAATTTTCTAATCCTAACACCATCTGCTTCAATTCTGTTTCAACAACTCTACCCGTAAAAATCCTACACTCTTGTCTTTTCCTAACTCAAATTTTTGTTACATCAAAATTTTCTACTTATTTTTATTCAACTTATTTGGCCACTACTATTAAATTTAATTATTCATAGATATTTATTCGCATAAATTTCACACTGAAATGACTAAGATTTCTCATTCAAACCAGTAATATAAACTAATTAAAAACTTTTCAAATTATGCACATGAATTTATACTGTTTCCCAACATCGTTTGGGTGGATGTTTTTTGAAAAGTTACCATAGATTTGAGAAAATTGATGGGTAAGTCTTGACACACCTTGATATGTGTCAAGATGACACCACAATTTAAACTAAAATTATAACAGGTACAATTTAATTCAATTTATATAGAAATTATACGAGAGTAACACAACTTCAATTTTAAAAAAAGAGTGATAGTTTAATTATTAAATTTTGACAACTTTCTCTTATAATATAAGGTGTTATTTTTTACATAATTTTGAAATATTGAGTGATTTTTCAATATTGTGATTTTTAAATGGTTTTTCATTTTTTCTTTTTCTCATTCTCAATATTTCAAAATCATTTAAAAGATCACACCTTATGTTGTAAGAGAAACTTGTCAAAATTTAGTAGTAAAATATTATTATCCTTTTAAAATATTCTAAACTAAGTTATTACTTTCACACAACTTTAATTTTAAAAACGTTTTGAATTAAAGTAATGTTACCGTAACAACTACTTCCCAATAAACCACTTTGATAATTTTTTTTCAAATCTACCCCCGAAAAGAAGACGAAAATCCTATGAAAAATTTTCCCTGAGCGAAAGACAAACATAAAGAGTTATTAGAGATAAAAAAGTAATAAAACTAAATTACTATACTTGAAAAAGATTATGAAACTAAATTACTACAAAGCATTCACACACAAAACCAAAAGCCAAAGTAAACAACAAAAACGACAGAGACTAATTGGTGGCAAATTATAACTTATTAGCGAAACCGTTCACCAGCGCCAAAGCATTGCTTGTGAACTTCTTCACTCTTGTTACGCGATCACATACGCTCGTCTTCACGGGACCTTCTTCTACGCCCTCGAACCCGTCCGTGCACGTTTCCTCGTCCGTCAGCGCCGCGCTCATCCACGTCAGCACGTTGCTCACCCCGAACCGGACCGAACCGGAGTCCTCGTTCGGTCTCAGTCGCCGCATCTGCTTCAGCGAGCCGCGGATCTCGTCCACCGCGTCCTCCAGGTTTGCGAAGCAGTCGTTCACGGCGGCGCCGGCACCTGCGCCGGAATCCTCATCGACCACCGCTGCGGTCTGGTGCGAGAGATAGGCCGCTGCGCCGTGCGCCTTGGCAAGCGCCACGGCGACGGCCACTCGCGCGAGGCTGCCGGGGCTACGTTGCACAGTGGCGGCGTAGCGAGAGAGCGAGGAGAAGCACAGGTCAGGATACAACGTTGCGTTGCAGCTTTCGCGAATAAAGTCGGTATCCCCGGAAGTGAAACCGGAAGCGTGACCGGCGGTGACAGTTAGGACGAGACGAGAGAGTGTGGACGCAAAGAATAACAGAGAAAGGAGGAGGGAATGACGTGTCATTTTGGGGGGAACTAATTGAGTTGTGTTATTGTGTTGAAAATGGAATTGAATGTGTATGCACGAATGAATGCGTGTGAGAGGGTTTATGTAGGAGTTGGATTTCTTGGGGCTAATTGAACTCAGAAGAGTCACGAAAGTGCCATTATCTGTTATTTAAAAAAATGTGGTTTTATATTGTATGTTTCAATTTATTTCATGGTAAATAGTACAATACTTCATTAATAGTTTTAACCTTTGAAATTTCGGATTCACATCTTAGATATAAAAGCATTAATTTAAAGTAATTTTAGGTTAGATATTGTTACATATTTAGAGTTTGATATTCATATTTCCGATATGAAATAAATTACTTAAAATAATTTTAATTTTAATATCAATTATAAACTTATTCGTTTAACTGGATTCAACGTCAAAATAAAAATATTATAAATATGGTGCATGTTATATCAGCGCGCTTACAATATTATAAATCTTGAAGTAATATTTACTAATATAATGGCAATAGGGAAAATATTTAAACAATATTTTAATTGAAATACAATTGCATTTTAATCCATATTTTAGCTTAATACTTTTATATTTAATTAGTGACAGTTATACAGATATAAGTACTTGATGAGAAACATTTAGTTAACCAACCATCAAAACTATGACGAGGAGGATACGAGAAAATTTAGTTTCCTTTGAGCATATAAGACTTAGGTTAGGTTAGGATTTAATTTTGGATTTTGTATTATGGATCCCGTAGAATAAAGTTTTCTTTGAGTCATGTATTAGGTCTTGGAAGGCTTGTGGGGCTTGGAAGTGTGTTGGACCAAATGAGATGTTGAGACTCTTAAACGGGTCTTGAAGGAGAGCGCATAAAGTGTTTAGAAATTGAGTCAAGCTTGATGGGCAAGCTTCTCCAATTATCGCCCTTAAGCATGTTCATATGACTTGCTCAGTTGACAAGTCACACCATCCTCTTGTTCTTTTTTTGTCTCAAATTACCACATTGTAGATCATTTTTCCCTCCATTTTTCTAGCTCACTTAGCTCTCATTGTCTCCTATAAATAGAGATCTTAGGACCTTGTAAAAACTGTTCATAAATATAGCATATAAACTCTGTTAAGATGACTCTAGACACTTCTCATTTTGTGAATCAACTTAAGCTAGAGTTCCCTTTAGTGGCTTCTTCTAGCCTCCTTCCTTGATTGTTGGTCTAACCTCACTTGAGAGCTCCCTCCAAACACCATAGTTGCACCTTCTCACCATCATAAATACTTGCTTTTGTGCTTTCATCTACTCCATGGAAGTCTCCATCCTGTGCGCAAAGCTTGAAGATGAACTCATCAACTTGATATCTTTTTCTTTGAAAGAAAGTATTGTACACACCTTAAAAGTAAAAATCTAGGTATAAATATGTCAAAGAAATAGAACTATATTAAGACGTATAGTACTTGATAAGATCTAATCCAATGTAAGTAAAGAGAATTAGATTTTGTATATAAAGAGGAAATAAAATATCTTGATTTGTTTTGAGTTTGAAGTAGGAATGTTAACAAGTTGAGCTCATACATAATTTTTAAAGTTTAATCCAATTTCTAAAAATTTTGTCAAGTGATTTGGATTTTTAAGTTGGTTGTTGAACACATTTTACCTATACTTTTAACATTGGATTTATCTTTATATTTTATTGATGATGTTTAATTGTTCATACTTGGTTTGTTTTACAAATAAAGTTAGAAAATGACTTAATCATAAAAATAACTTAGTTTTTAATTTTTACTAATTGGTTATCTTTATGTTATAAAGTGGATTGTATTAAAAACTTAGATAAGATTGTTTAGATTGAAGATGTTCTTACAAGGAGCCTTGTCCCAAGAGACTTCTATCTTCCTCTCCTAAATGTATGAAGTGACTCTGGACTACCTCTTGATGATACCTCCAGGTGGGTGGGTACCTATATAGGAACTCTGACGCTCAAGTTAGCAAGAGTCAAATATCATATATTAATATTAAGTGTATATTTTTCTAGATAGATCTAACCTTGGGAATTGAATCCTTTTTATATTACTAGGCTTGAGGCCTTTCTTAATTATATTTGGGACCGTGACCCAATTTCGTCTAGCTTAATAAAAAGAATATAAATAAAAAATAAAAATATATTTAAAAAAAATAAAAGTAAGTACGATTTTCTTTGGAAATTTTATTTTTCTTTTTCTAAATAATAATAAACATGACAATAAATAATAATAATGAATAAAAAGAAAAATTATGTTTTAATCTTTTGTGTATTTTTTTTTACGGTTTGTCCACTCACACCACAATTTCTTGCAACTAATAGCAACCTAATATTTTTATATTTTCATCCCCACTCAATGTTATGCCACTTCTACTTTAGATCGAGAGGATAGTGATATGATTATAATATTTAGAAGCAGAATCTCTTCTAATAATTAGAATCATTTTTTCTTATAATAATTGATTTTGTGCTACGAGATTGTGTGATACCACTCCTCTAGATGAAGAAAGTAGTGATATGATTCTAAGTGTAACATCCCTAAAAGATATTACTTAATTAAATATTTAAAGATATAAAAAGAAGCTTGAACGTCGCAACTTCATTAATTCCCGCCGCGGGAACAAAACAAAATTTAATGTTCAATGTGACAATCATTTAATACATAAAAATAATTCCAAAATTTATTACATGTTCCAAATAAAACTTTAAAACATAGTAATTCCCTAGCTCTAATTCTCAGCTAGTCCCTCTCTCCATCTCTAGTGTTAGGAACATTACCTATATCATCAACTGCTCCCGTGTAAAATTACACGATCATCGCGAAGTACAGACAAAAAGGGTGAGCTCAACAATATATATAAAAATCACATAAATTAAATAATAGAAAACATCCAATCTTAGTATCACAATTACATCTTAGTTACATTCTCAACACGCCCCAAGGCTTTTCAACTACTAACATAACACAAGGTTAGTCATGGACTCAGGATTTCTGATGCTCACACGAACCTGCCCGCTCGTGGTCCTGCCTCTACGAACCTCCCCGCTCGTAGTCCTACTCTACGGACCTACCCGCTCGTAGTCCAACACATGTGATCCACAAGCTACGTACCTCCCCGCATGCAGCATCTCTCAACTGTGAGCACAGAACATACGAACTTACCTCGCTCGTATCCCTAAGGAGAGTAATCGAGTATGAACCTCCCCACTCATACCATCACATGTTATCCACCATCCATGAACCTACCCGCTCATGGCACAACATCTCCTGATCCATGTTTCATCAAAGCGTACAAACAATATACATAAACTGCACATTAAACTCGCTTGGGCTAGAAGCCTTAGCTTAAGCGACAAGGCCTGTCTCGCTCAAGCTAAGCTTCCTCGCCTGAGCGAGCGTGCTACCAACGTTACATACTAAGTCTCGCTTAGGCGAGATCATCTCGCCTGGGCGAGTCCTCTCTTCGCTCAACACAACCTCTCTCACCTAGGCGGCCAAAACAGCAGAACACACATGCATCTACCTCGATTTCTCGCTTAGGCGAGTACCTCTCGCCTGAGCGAGGGACTTTGTCGCTCAAAACATGGTTTCCTCGCCTGGGCGAGACCCTCGAGCACAACCTCACCCTTTCGCGAATCCTCGCCTAGGCGAGTTGCTCTCGCCTGAGCGAGATATGCAAACACAATCCAAAATTTCTTCCTGCTATTCTCGCCTAGGCGAGCCTAGGTAGCTTGAGCGAGAGTAGCAATTATCCCCCCTGTAATGCACGCAGAAACCTATCCCAACATGCCCAAAACCCCATTCTACTATGCCAAACAAAACATCTCAGATTACAACATTATGCGCATGATTTGGACACTAATTAGTCACCCAAAAGTACGAAATCAGACCTTACACATCATCAGTACATAACTCCATAATTTCCATACAAACCCATAAGGGTTTTATCACATTACAACAAAACAACCCCACACCCCAATTCACAACATGTTGTCAAACAATTCACATGGCAAAAGGTACATAATTACTGCTCATTACACTATACACGAAATTCATCTCAATAAACATATAGTTGAATAGAAAAGGAGCTCCCCTAACTTGTGAATCTTTGCTTCAAAATGTTGCCTAACCTTGACTTTGTGATAGCTAGAACCCTCCCTTTTTGCTCTCTCAACCACCATTATTTTGCTCTCAATCCCAATTCGCTTTCGCACTCAAAATTCGTGATCCTTTCTCACTCTAATTTTTCAGACTTCCAAAACCCTTCTAATTGCCTAACTCTCCCTTTTTATATGGCTCCTAATTGTGATAAAAAGAAATAAAACGAAAGTTAGCTTTTTAATGTCTATTATTACCTTTCATAAGCCATTATGGACTGTTTTTCCAACTCCCTTGGCTGCCCATTACCTCTAGGGCTTTCCCACACTTTCACATTCAGACCACAAGTATTATAGCAAAAATAAAAAGATTAATTTGTTCTCATCAAGGTTTGAACCCACAATCCATCAATTATCAAGTCAATTGCACAACCAATTCAACCAATTCACATTTATGATAATTCTTAAATTTTAGGATTATATTATCACGTCTATCATTCAAATATACTACGAAATAATGCATAAATTAAAATAACACACAAAGGCATACATAGGACTTAAACCCAAGTCCTCTCACACAATTAAAGTACTCTCAACCACTTGAACTAGTACTTTTCCACATCACAACAATTAACATTAAGTGCCATAAAGGCTTCCCCTACCCTCATTTATTAAATAATTATTAATTTAATTATTTAAATTTCTCGGATCTTACACTAAGCAATATCTTTTCTACTTATTAGAATCAATTTTTCTGATCATGTTTGATTTTGTGCTCTGATTTTTCTGTGATTTGATTTCCATAATGTGATAATATTAAGATCAATTCTTGCCTTTTAAAATTATTTGTAATCAAGGCTGACCTTATTATGATATTACATTAGATTTATAATTTTGTTCGGGATTACAGGCTATTTGATCTTGTCAACAAAAAAAAATATAATTAGCAGGGATGTAATATTTGAAGAGTATAAGGGTTGGAATTGAGAGCACAATGAAGCAGAGAATCAACAGGATATTGTTGAATGAAAGGAACATGATAAGAAAAGCTCTGGTATACAACTTGACAAACCAGACAGTGAAGAGCCACAACAAGCAGAGTCACAAAATGTTGTTGAAACAGATTCCAGAATTGAGGCTCACAATCCAGTACTTGAGACTCCACTTGAAGGGAGGGTTAGAAGGCATCATAGAGAACCTGCTTGGGTGGCAAATTATGAAGGAGGAGAAGGATTGTCTAATGATGATACCAGGGCGATGCTTACAACAACAATTGATCTAGAAATTTTTGAAAAAGTTGTCAAGAGTAAAAAATGGCGTGTTGCAATAATAAAAGAGGATGGAAGCTATAGAAAAAAAAAAATCAAACATCGGAATTAACTAAGGTGCCGAAAGAAGTGAAGGCAATTGGAGTTAAATGGGTATACAAGACCAAACTCAAGGAAAATGGAGATATTGACAAGTACAAAGCAAGGCTGGTATCAAAAGGATATGCACAACACTATGGAGTGGATTATATAGAGGTATTCGCACCTATGGCCAAACTAGACATTATTCGTATAATCTTGTCATTGGCTGCACAAAATGGATGGATCATATTTCAGCTGAACGTGAAAAATGCATTTCTTCATGGAGAACTTACGAAAGAAATCTATGTACAACATCTGATTGGGTTTATAAACAAGGGAGAAGAAGAGAAAGTGCACAAGCGAAGAAAGGCACTATATGGACTCAAACAAGCACCAATGGCATGGTACAATAAGATAGAAGGATTTTTTTTACAAAATGGCTTTGAAAGATGTTTTTGTGAACATACATTGTTTACAAAGTCAGCTGGGGAGGTACAATTTTAGTTGTGAGTCTATATGTGGATGATCTAATTTATATTGGGAATGATGTAAAGAATGTGTGATGACTAACTTAGGAAAGATGAGATATTTTCTTGGAGTTGAAATTCTGCTTAATACACATCGAGAATAAACATGGAGTTTTATCTGTCAAAGGAAGTATGCTCATGAGGTTTTATCTCGGTTTGTTATTTTCATTTCATAAGTGTAACAATTTGAAATCACTTGTATAATCCAATTTTCCACTTCTTCTATCTCACTTACATGCAATAATTTTAAGGGTTAAATATGTTTTTAGTCTCTAAACTTTGACTTAATATTAGAATTTGTTTATGTCTGAAACTTCGATACATTTTAATCCATAAACTTTAAAAATGAATGAATATAGTCCTTTCAACTCATATATGTTAGCTTCTTTTGAGGTGTCGAACACATTTCCCAACAGATATTGAACTGAGAATGTGTTAAACGGTGTAAATAACTTCAATACTAACTTGAAATGTATTCGACATGTCCAAAAAAGTTTATGTAATTGGGTTAAAAGGAATATATTCATTCATTTTTAAAGTTTAGGAAACAAAATGCATCGAAGTTTCAGATAGGAACGAATTTCAAATTTAAATCAAAATTCAGAGACTCAAAACATACTTAACCCTAATTTTAATTTATATACAAGACTTTGTATAATAATATTAATTTATGTACAAGACTTTGTATAGCTCCTTTATTAATCTTTTTCTCATTTTACATATTAGAGCACTTAGATTTTATTTTAGAGCTTAAATTTTTTCTCTCTAGTTTATCTTCACTTTACAAAGCTTTCGCATGATATTTCTTACTTTTTTTTTTGCATTGTTAAAGTTCTTTCTTACATTTTAATTTAGCTATTTAAAACTGTTCTTGTGGAGAACAAATAAGAGATGTCAAACACGAATACTACCTTACCTCAATCCGTAATCTCCTCAGTAGGCTCCTCTTCGACTGATGCATGCTATCCTCAGACGTGTCAGCTTGCACCAGTCCGGACCCGAGAGGGGTTACTTGCGGAGAAGACTCTGACGTTCAAGTCAACAAGGAATTCCTCAGAAAGTTAAATCTCGTGATTAAGGGATTAATGAATGCGTACCTTTAATTCGTGGGGTCCATGCATATTTATAGATTATTAATTATGTTTGGTCACGTAATGGGTTGGGTTTTTGATTGGGCCTCAAATGGGCCTGGACCAAACCCAGGCCCCACAGTTTGATTATTATGGGCCTTAGGGGCCTGATTGGTAATGTTTTATGTCTATCAAATTCTCGTTCGATTTTCTTAAGTTAGCGGCTTAGGCCGCTTACTCTTGCTTGTTCGACATACATGGGGATCGTTTGCGTCCTTGAGGGGTTATGTAGGCGGATCTCATAGTTGTAGTCAGATTAGGCCGCCTAGGTGTAGTACAAAAACAAATTCTTGCATTGTTATCTTATGTTTTATATTTGAATCTTCGTTTTGTATCTTATCAAGATCTTATGTTTTGGTGTAATAAAACACAATCTTCATTTGCATATAATACTTATTTCGCTCTATAAATACACGTTAGACACACCAAATATGTTTTATTTTATTATAATAAAAATTTTATTGTCGAAGACAACACTTTCAAAATAAAAAGCCTACATCTTATAAAAAATTAACCTGTCTTTACTTAACTTTCTCCCGCTCTAATCAATAGCTTAGCATTTTCATTTTATAACATTAATGTGTTGAATTAATTTATTATACTAGAATTACAATACAACTTTTCTATGTGGTCTAATTTATTCTTAGGATTTTCTCTCAAATTGATTAGATTATTTTATTAAATTAATGTTTTTTAAGTAAGCAACCCTTCTTAATTTATCTTTAACAATTAATTAAGTATAAAAAATGATAGACTTTTCAAAATTTCTAGTTCTATGTATATCTATTTTTACTTCTTTTTATTAATATTATTTCGGAATAGTCAATTGGCAATGTATTTTAGAAAATGATCCATTATCATTAAAAAAAAAAGGCTTAAGTACCTTTTTGGTCCTCATTTTCGTAGTGTTTGTTGCGGATGGTCCTCATTTTGACAGAATATTTAAAATGGTCCTCATTTTTATCCAATGTTTAAAATGGTCCTCATTTTCGCAATTCGTGTTTTATTTGGTCATTTTTCGTAACGCCGTTTAAATCATTAACGGAGCATTGTACAGGTGGCATAGTTTGTATTAGGGTGTGTTACGTGTACTATACATATGGCTAATTAACGTTAATTTTTCAATTTAGGGAAAATTTCTTCATCTTCGTCTTTCTTGAGCTCGGATTTGCAGAGAAAACAACTAATACTTATCATTTCATCATTGGATTGCAGTTGCGCTCTTCATTTCAATTTTCCAGTTAATTATCATCAACGAGGTAAGTGGGTTTAGGGTTTTCTGGGTTGTGTTTGCTCGTGGGTTAGAGTTTTCGTAATTCTATTTTGGGGTTTGTTTGTCTTTCGATTGTTGTGATGTTTTGCATGGTTTCTAAATTACTTCTATAATTTTGTGTAGTTTATGTCTGTAGATGGGGTTCAGTGGGATATTATTTTAGTTGGTTTGTTTGTCGGTTGTCGATGTTGGTGTAATGGTCCCCATTATTTTATTTGTAATTGATTGTAGCAGTGGTCCCCCATTGTGTTACTTTAAAGAGCAATATAAAAGAATTTACGAATATGCACATGAATTACTAAAATGTAATCCTGGGTCAAATATAAAAATCAAAGTGGAAAATGATACTGATGAAGCAATTTTTCAGAGGTTTTACTCATGTTTAAAAGCATGTAAATATTTCTTTGTCTTTTGTAGACCCATCAAAGGTTTGGATGGCTGTTTTTTAAAAGGAAAATACGGAGGTGAGTTGTTGAGTGTTGTGGGTAGAGATGCTAATGATCAGTTACTTCTCTTAGCATATGCTGTTGTGGAAGTTGAAAACAAAGAAACTTGGACATGGTTCTTGGAATTGCTTATTGGTGAGGACTTCATACCAATCTGCTTCAGGAGATCCATCTACGAAGAAATATATCAATACATCATCTTTCCAGTCAATGGTGAAGTCTTATGGGAAAAAACTCCCTACCCTGACGTCCATCCACCACATAAGAGGATCTTACCAGGAAGACCCAAGAAAAAAAGAAGGTTGGAAGAGTGGGAGTTGAGAAAGGATAACACACAAATTAGCAAAGTAGGTCATAGAAAAAAAATGTAGCATATGTCGTCAAATTGGACATAACAAGAACAATTGCCCAGATAAGCCTGTGGATGAGCAGACTGCAACACCTGCTAAGACTGCACTAGATGCCCCAAACTGCTGAGAATGCACCAACTGCTGAAACTCAAATAACTCAACCACCAAGGAATGAAGTGGAGAGTCAAGTAACACCACTACCAACACCAGAAGAACCATCTCAGCGGTTTAGGATGAAATTACAGATTAGAAGGAGGCCATGATAGCAGCTACAAACGTCTTAGTTATTTTTTTGGAATTTCTGATGTAGAATTCATTATTGATGTACTGCATTTTGACTTTCCTTAAACTTCTTTCAATTTCACTTTTGCCAAACATTGATGTAATGCATTTTGATGAGGATGAATTAATGTTATGAATTTAACTTCTTCCAGACTTAGATCAATTTAATTTTTCCCAAGCTTAGATCAATATCACTTACTTCAATGCTTAGATTAAGATGTCATTTTGGAACTAATATCAACATAATCAAACTAATTCATTTCTTCATTTAACAATAGTACAAAACAGATTAGACTTTAAAAGATTACACACAATAACAATACGAATAATAGAATAACAACACAAGTGAACCCTATTATTAATTGCAGCCTTCAATGACTTCTCTAAATCATTAATCTGCCTCATTTGGGTCATGATGATGACATACTTTTCATCAACACCACCTTTTGAAAAAGTTGCAGTCCACATTATTGGAACCACCACTTTGTAAATCAATAAACCAAAAATTAAAACCAATTTATTATTAACACAAAAATAAAAACAGATTATACCCAAAATTTTCTACCAACATTCTTTGGAGTTCTTGTCATCCTCAAAGGTGCAATCTCTCCGCAGCTACAAATCGGGGTTAATCCATTTCTCGTTGAACCACCAACAGTGCACAAAGTGATACAACACGGTTGTCTCCAATGATTACAACCAGAGGTAAAGGAAGAAGATTGGGACCGTAACATACCTATATAATGGGATTGCAGGAAGAAGAAGATAACAACAACACCAATTGGGAATGGATGAACAATATTACCAAAACTCACCAACTGACCAAACATTTCTTACCAAAACCATATCTCACTTATTTATCTCCAAATATCTAAATACCACACCTATTTACGGTACACGTAACACACCCTAATAATCGTGTCACCTGTACAATGCTCTGTTAATGATTTAAACGGTGTTACAGAAAAAGACCAAATAAAACACGAATTGCAAAAATGAGAACCATTTTAAACATTCGGTAAAAATGATGACCATTTTAAACATTCTGTCAAAATGAGGACTATCCGCAATAAACACTACGAAAATAAAGAATAAAAAGGTATTTAAGTCTTAAAAAAAATTACTCAGAGTATGTTTATTCTTAAATAAATATTTTTAAACATCACGCCACCTGTTTTAAGAAAACAATTAACTATTAAATATACTACTTCCAAGAGTGGAAACTTAAATTTATCCAAATAAAATTTATTTATTTGACATGATGTATTATGATTGGGTGGCCGACCGTTAATATCGTTGTCGAACGGGTGAGTGGAGAACCACCTTAATTTATATTTTGACGCACTTGCCGCAAAATTGAAGTGGCAATTCAGCATGCGAACAAAGTAACGGTTACATTTGATTTGTTTTTTTTAATTGTAAAGTGAATTATTCATGATTTGTTTATTGTTTATTATTAGTTTTGTAAATGAAATTTTAATAGCAATTACTGAATAACAACCAAATATATAAAATAAATTATACTATATTAAAAATAATTAAAATGTAAGTGTAAATATATATATATATATATATATATATATATATATATATATTCTCCGGGATAAATTTTCTTTTAATAAAATCCCATAAGAATTTCCCTCTCATATAATAATATATTATGGGTTAAATATGTTTTTGGTCCCTTAACTTTAAGTGAAAATTAGAATTAGTCCCTCTTTAAAATTTTCGCCTAATTTAGTCTTCCAACTTTAGAAATGTTTGAATTTAGTCTTTTTAACCAATATTTTTTAAGTTTATTTAATGTTTTAAACGCGTTTCATGAGAGCATTTGAGTTGTTTACCCCGCTTGACACATTTCCGCTTTAATGTTAACTAAGAAATTGTCTTGAAATATGTGTGAATATATTTTCCCTCAAGCATAGTATCTACATATATATTTAGAATAAAATGTAAAAATTAAAAATCAAATATATACAATTTTTAATATTAATTTTTTTAACTCTAAATAATAACTAATTTTTAAAATTAAAAAATATTTTTAAAAATTAATTTAAATAAAATATATTAAATAAATATTCTCAACATAATTAATTTTTTACTTGTATTAATAAAAAAATCATATAAATGTTCAAAAACATTTTTCTAAAATTTAAATCAATTTGTATTAAATATTACTAATGAGAACGTACTATATGCTATATTCATCTCGCTATAGTTTACTTTAAATTAAAACATTTTTAAAAGTTAATTTAAATAAAAAAATATTAAGTAAGTATTATCATCATTATTTATTTTTTACTTATATTAATAACAAAATCATATAAATGTTCAAAAACATTTTTCTAAAGTTTAAATTAATTTATATTAAATATTACTAATGAGAACGTACTATATGCTGTATTTATCTCGGTATAGTTTATTTTCATAAATCATCTAATATTGTGTTAGTTGGATGAAATAATTTGAAAAAATAATTCTTTATTTTTAATACATTTTCTATTAAAGTAAATAAGTTATATATATATATATATATATATATATATATATATATATAAAGTCATTACTTAAAAAATACATATTTTTTTGTCAATTTTTGTTTTTAAAATTTTACTCGTAAGAAATATTACAAATTTTTTTATGAAAAATAATTTATAATAAAATGTTATCAATTTGTTTGCAAAAATATTCTGTATAAAATATTTTCCATGATAAAAAAATACTTGAAAATTTTATAATTGTTAGAAAATAATTATTTAAAAAGAAATTACTTGTTAATTAAATTCTTAAAAAAATAACAAAATAAAGTTATTTATTATAAAATTTTATTACAAAAAAAAGAAAATCTCATGAAATATAAAAAAATTAAAATAGTGAGTATCATTTCAATAAATATAAACTTAGTGTAATTTATCTTATTTAATGAAACAAATTTAATAATATTTTAATTTAAATGTGTTGAACAATCATAAACTAAATCTCATAATGTTTTAGAAAGTGCAGACAGACTTGAAGAAAGTAAATGTTTTAGAAAAATGAATATCGAAAATAAAAATAAAGATCAAATGAATAAAAGAAAAATAAAGAAACACATGTGACACTAAACACTAAATCAAAGAATAGACCAGATCACAAAACTGTGAACAACAAATGAACTATTTGTGACATAATAGAAACAATTCAAATGTGTCTCTTATTTAACCTGATTCTCGTGGATAGAGGTGTTGGCTGACATTGCATAAGGGTTGAAAGGTTACGAGAGTCATGAACACGAGGGAGAAGAAAACGAAACTGAATTTTGTATTATGAGTGGGTAAACGTTTTGTCGTTACAGCAAAAAGTGAGTAAGAAAGGGAAAAGTATAAAATATATATACTGGTACAGAAGAGCAGAAAAGAAATTATTCTGCAGTAACCGCTTTGACTTGGTTTTGACCGTTAAGCATCGCAATTTGATTGACTTTGACAGCCCCCCTCAAGCTGGGCGTATATATTGAGGAGCCCAAGCTTGGTCATAAGATTGTGGAAAACAGCAGGGGAGAGAGCTTTAGTCAAAATGTCCGCTTGTTGGTGTTGAGTATTGATATGGAGTAGCTTGATGACCCCTTTCTTGATCTTTTCTCTTATCAAATGACAATCTATCTCTATATGTTTTGTCCTTTCATGGAAGACTTGGTTGGAAGCAATTTGTATTGCTGATAAGTTGTCACAGTAAAGAATGGATGGTTGTTGGTGATCAATTTTTAAGTCTTGCATAAGGTGATGGAGCCATTGAATCTCACATGTGGTGGAAGCGATAGCTCGACATTCGGCCTCGGAAGAACTTCTAGAGACAGTTTGTTGCTTTTTGGATTTCTAGCAAATGGGAGAGTTGCCAATGTAGATGATGTAGCTAGTTACTGATCGTCTTGTTGTAGGGCAGCCAACCCAATCGGAGTCGCAGAAGGCTTTTAATTGAAGATTACTGGTGGAATCAAAAAAGATCCCTTGTCTTGGATGACGCTTTAAGTAACGCAGAATTCGCATGGAAGCTTGATGATGTAAGGTGGTAGGGGCTGCGATGAACTGACTTAAGTGGTGAACAACAAAGGTGATATCTGGTCTGGTGTTCGTGAGGTATATAAGACGACCAAGAAGTCTACGAAAGGGAGTAGGATCTGCGAGAGGTTCTCCTATGTTTGTGCTCTTGTGTCTGGAAAAGTTCATAGGCGTTGGCATGGGAGCAAATCCCAGCATTCCAGCTTCTTTTAGAATGTCTATGGTGTATTTCCGCTGACATAAATGAATGCCTTTATTGTTCCTTGCAATCTCAAAACCAAGAAAATATGTCAAGTTTCCTAGATTTTTAATTCTAAAAGTGCAGTTGAGTAAATCAGTAATGGCATTGATTTCATCTATATCATTTCCCGCTAAGATAACATCATCAACGTAAATAAGCAAGGCAGTGATGCGGGATTTGTTAAATTTGAGATATAGAGAATGATCAGCAAAGGATTGGTTATATCCATGGGAACATAAGAATTCGGAAAGCTTAGAGTACCATTGCCTACTAGCCTGTTTAGGGCCATATAAAGACTTATGAAGGTGACAAACAAGGTTTTTATCATGTTCATTAAAACCTGGAGGCAAATGCATGTAAACTTCTTCATCTAAGTCACCATGTAAAAAAGCATTATTAACATCTAGTTGTTTTAAATGCCAATTATGTATGGAAGCTAGGGAAAGAATTAACCTGATGGTTGTGATCTTGGCCACGGGTGAGAATGTGTGTAAGTAATCTAGACTTTCTTTTTGTGTGTACCCCTTTGCCACCAAGCGCGCTTTATAGCGTTCTATGCTGTCATCTGCTTTGTATTTAACCTTGTATACCCATTTGCATCCAATGGCACGTTTCCCTTTGGGCAAATAAGTCACTGTCCAAGTTTTGTTTTGTTGAAGGGCTGTCAATTCTTCACTCATGGTTGTCTGCCAGTGCTTGTGTTGGGAAGCAGCTTCATATGAATCAGGCTCCTCATGAGAGTCAATGGAACAGATAACCTGTTTAAAGGAAGGAGATAGCCTTGCTAGGGAAACATAAGCATCAATGGGGTATCTAGAATTACTATCAGATTTAGTCGTAAAAGAAGTGTGGAAATCTTTTAAATAGGCAGGAACAGTTTTATGCCTATTAGATCTCCTCAAAAAATTATCTTCAGTACCAGAATTAATAGTTTGTTCAAGCTAGGTTGCGTCAGTTTCACTGGAAACAATATCATCAATATCATTTTGAGTGTGAACACCATCATTTTCAGTATTACAGTCATTATTGGGTATACTGGTTTGAGGAAGATCTAAATCATAAGTATTGATTTGTTCAGGAACAGAAACAGCAGTGTCATTTTCAGGAAAGTTTTCATGATTTTGAGCTTTATAAGGAAACTGACTTTCATAAAAAACAACATTTCTAGAAACATGAATGTTATGTGATTTTAAATCATACACAATATATCCTTTTACATTCTGTTTGAGTCCAAGAAACAGGCCTGATCTTGCTCTGGGATCAAGTTTAGTCTGATTGGCAGATATAGTAGAAACATAGCACAAGCATCCAAAAACGTGCAGCTGATTCATATTGAAAGAATGGTCATACAAAATCTCAAAAGGACTAGAATTTTTAAGAAAAGGAGTGGGCAAGCAGTTTATTAAAGTTACAGCATATTGGACAGCATAATTCCAGAAATTTTTAGGCAAATTTGATTGAAACAATAAGGCACGAGTGACGTTTAAAATATGTTGGTGTTTTCTTTCAACCAACCCATTTTGCTCAGGAGTCTCAATGCAACTTGTCTGATGAGTGATGCCCTCAGTGTTAAAGAATTGCAACATGTTAAATTCCAAACCATTATCAGTTCTGATAATTTTAACCTTTTTCTGAAATTGAGTTTTAACCATGAAAACAAAATTGGTTAGGTGGACACGAGTTTCAGCTTTATTTTTCATGATATGCACCCAAGTAAAACGAGAATGATCATCTACAATGGTAAGAAAGTATTTATCACCGTTCATGGAAGTCATAGCACATGGGCCCCAAATGTCTACATGCACAAGATCAAAAATAGAGGAAGCATATGAAGTACTAACAGGAAAAGTCAATTTACGTTGTTTAGCTAGGTGGCATACATCACAACTTGTAGTATCAGGAAGACTTATATAGGGGAACCTCTTATTGAGAATAGCCATCCTTTGACGAGAAGGATGTCCAAGCCGAATATGCCAAACATTCTGACTCACAGCACTGTTGCAAATTTGTGAAGAGAGACTGTTTCCATCTTCTTTATCACCCGCTAGTATGTATAATCCTGATTGAAGATCAGCTATACCAATCTTCTTGATTGACATCTTGTCCTGGATAACACAAGTGTTAGTGCTGAAGATAACAGAGTAGTCGGAGTGTGAAACAAGTTTGGAGATAGATATCAAGTTATATGAAAAAGCAGGGACGAAAAGAACATCTCTTATGTATAATCTTTCAGAAATCTTAGCAACACCTAAATGTGTAGCTTGAACTTTTGTTCCATCAGGCAGACTAACTTTTATAGGTGATATCTGTTTTGAAGAAATCAAATTCGAAAGGGAACAACTTATATGGTTTGTGGCACCAGAATCTATAATCCAATTATTATGATTGTTCAAACCAGTCAAAGAAAAACAATTATTTTTACCTTGGTTCATGCTGCAGGAAACAATAGGACCAACCTGATTAACAGATACATTATCAGTGTTATTACCACTGTTTTGCTTCAGTAGACTCATGAGTGCGTGATATTGCTGCTGTGACAATTTAAAATCTTGGTCTTCTGTACCAGATTCATTCTTAGCTTCCTGAATGGTGTCCACACTATTCACAGCATTGTTCTTGTTGTTTGCTTTATATCCAGGTGGAAAGCCATGCTTCTTGTAACAATTTTCTATTGTATGCCCATTGCGACCACAAAAAGAGCAAACCTTTTTAGCATACCTTGTGTTTTTGTTTTCAGTATTGTTGTTGCCAAGGAACCCATACTTCCTATAGCAGACAGACTCGATGTGACCAGCTTTCTTGCAATAGCTACAAGTAGCAGTGGTGCTATTAATCTTGGCTTCGACCCCATTAAAGAAGTTGTGTCCTCCGATCTGCCTTTCCTGCTGAACAACATAGGAGAAGATCTTTGAAATAGATGGGATTGGGTCCATCATTAAAACATGAGACGTGACGTTGCTGTACTGTTCGTTCAAGCCTCTCAAGAATTGCATAGCGTGGTCCTCCGTCTTCCTTTGATGAGAAATTCCAACAAGATCACAAGAACATTTAGTTGAACAACTGCAAATCAGATCTGGGCGAAAGCTATCTAGTTCATCCCAAAGAACGCGCATCTTGGTAAAATATTCAGTCACGGAGGCATTTCCTTGTTTAAGGGAAGAATCTTCCGATTGCAATTCAGATATACGAAGGAGGTTTCCTTGAAAGAACTTGGATTTAAGATCTCTCCATATATCCTCAGATTTATCCATCCACAGTATGCTCTGTCTGATAGAGGGTGAAACGGAATGGGTTAACCAAGACACAACCATATTGTTGCATCTCTTCCAGGCTTGGTGTGAAGGATCAGTTTTGGCAGGTTCAGGAGTGGTGCCGTCAATGAATTCAACCTTGTTTTTCGCACTGAGGGCAGTGGCAAACGACTTGCTCCACGAATGATAGTTGTGAGATTCCAGAACAGGTGAAACCAAAGAAATTGCTGGGTTCTCGCTGGGATGAAGGTAGAGAAAACTGTGCGGAGCATTGAAATCACTAGTTCCAGCAACAATCTTGGAATCATCTTGCGACGCCATGGTGAAGAAAGGAAGAAACAAACAACGGAAAAAAATATAGAGTAAACCAGAAACAGGAAAGAGAGGGTAAAGGATCAGAGTGATGCGCAGCAGAGCTCTTCAAGGGAAGAGCTCTGATACCATCTTATTTAACCTGATTCTTGTGGATAGAGGTGTTGGCTGACATTGCATAAGGGTTGAAAGGTTACGAGAGTCATGAACACGAGGGAGAAGAAAACGAAACTGAATTTTGTATTATGAGTGGGTAAACGTTTTGTCGTTACAACAAAAAGTGAGTAAGAAAGGGAAAAGTATAAAATATATATACTGGTACAGAAGAGCAGAAAAGAAATTATTCTGCAGTAACCGCTTTGACTTGGTCTTGACCGTTAAGCATCGCAATTTGATTGACTTTGACAGTCTGACCGAAAGTTACATTGTTTAAAGCCTACAAGTTGATCAAGTTGATCAAGTACATCTTTCAAGGAAGATTTTGACATAGTTTCATTATCAATGTGTGAAAATTCAATTTCATATTATCAGTGATACAAAGATATCTCAAAGATAAATAGTTAAGTTTCACCAACTCCTTATATTCTTAAGTACGCAACTTACAATGACCTTTTTTAGACATTTATATAAGGAAACTCTTTCATGCATAAGAAGCTTAGATTTTCATATATAATAAAAGAGCTTCACGTGCATGAAATCGGTGTAGAAAATCCTTCAAGTGTTGAAACCAATTTTTCTTTGGATAGAGATAGCTCTTCATTTTAAACTCTTCGTTATTGTGAAGTAGTATGTTTAATTCAAGGATAGCATTTTTTTTGTTCATGTAGGGTCAAAGAGGTCCAGGAACACATATGTCTACTCTTCTACTAGTCTTCCCATTGATCTACATGTTATCGATGTCAAATTGTCTTCTCCCGATGAGGTTGAGTAGTCCCAACAAGGGACTTGCAAAGTCACTCTGACGCCCAAGTCAATCACAGTATAATAGTAGAATATTAAAAAATGAAATCACCTACTTACCTCATGAATAATGCTATTTATATTACCTAGATGGGCCTAACTTCATGGGCCTAGGGTTAATTCATTTTAGGGTTTCTTAATTAATGCATTTACCTTTAATCTAATCTTTATTCTTTCACCTTCTGCTCTGTTGTTGACGTATATTCGTACAAATGTTCTTGTAGGGTCGAGGAGGTCTAGGAACACACATGTTTACTCTTCTGCTAGTTTTTCCAATGATCTACGTGTTATCGATTTCGGAGTGTCTTTTCCTGGTGAGGTTGAGTAGTCCAGGCGGGGGAGTCTGCAAAGTCACTCTGACACCCAAGTCAGTTGCAGTAAAATAGTATAATAGTAAATAATGAGATCACTAACTTACCTGGTGAAAAATGCTATTTATATTACCTGGATATTGCTAACTTCATGAGCCTAGAGTTCGTAGGGTTAACTCGTTTTAGGGTTTCTTAATTAATGTATTTACCCTTAATCTAATTTTTATTCTTTCACCTTCTCCTTTATTATTGATGTGGATTCACACAACAGGGTTGTCCTTTGCTTTCTCTCCTTTCTTAGTTCATGGTTAAAATGTCTCAGTCATGCTCAGGATCGACACATCTTCAGCTTCCACATACACTACAAAATGGGTATGTCCAGATGTCCTTGACCACCATACATGTTTCAAACTTGTGTTAGTTTAATTTATTGGTTTGTTTTCCAACACGTGTCGAGGTGTCCTCGACCTTAAGATGTGTTGAGCCTATAGGTCGAGGTGTCCTCAACCTTAGTATGTACAATTTCATATTCACTCAATTGAGCATGAACTTTGTAATCAAACAATATCTCTTTATTGTATAGTCTAGAAAAAATCTGTAGTTTATTAAGAGATGTTGTATACTTATGCATAAAATCAAAGGGAGTTTATCCTAGAAATGCTTTATTAAATTAATTTAATAGGCGGTGTAAACTCAAATAATAAAGAGATTGTATGTACTCATTTTAGTCGAGAAGTAACAATTATAATACTTGCAATATAATTAAATAAATGGAATCTTTTGTCGTTGATATTGAAAAACTAAACATAATTTGAATCAATATAAAAATTATATTAATTTTTTGTATTTATCTTGATTATCCCTTTGAAAAATAATTGAGCGGCTTTTATCAAATAACCCTGTGAAAAGAAATTCAAAAGCATTTTTATTCACTTTCTTCAAATTCCATATATCTAGAACTAATATTTTCTTTTGAAAGTATTAAGAAGCTCCAAAATTAAAGTTCAAACTTTTAAAGAGACAATAGAAAAAGCATTGTTGTGATAGGTTTCAACACCACTTTGATTTTTCATACGTGATTATATTTAATATCACATGATTGTGAGGAATGTGGTATTTTTCTAAATATAAAATATAATGATCTCCTCAACATCATTGTGCTAATAAATGTGGTGCTGTAACCCATCATGTTAGTTAAACATGGATAATAGCACTTTAAATCGATTCCTCTTCGAATTTAGGTTGTCCTACTAAACAACTTGTCCTACTAAACAACGCTACAATCATATTGATGTAGCATAACCATGTTTTTCTAACCTAAGCATAAACATGTTATGTAACTTGGATATATGTAGTTTTCTTTTCAACTCTTATAATACAATATAATTTATTGGTTGACTTATATTCATTTTTAGGAATAAAATTGTTTCGGGTATAGGGATCAAGCACCTATCAACAACACTCAGTTTGTTCTTATGATCTCCTTGTGCCAACTTCTACCGTTCAATCTCTCCTTCTCTCTTCCGTTCGATTTCTTCTCGATTCCACTCGTTCGGTTGTCCAGACGATCGTGGTACCTGTCTATAAGACTCCGATGCTTAAGTCACTTCAAGTCCGTTTGGGTAAGTGCAATTAATGTTGTAATAAATGTGAAGTAAAAGTCTTCGCCAACATACCTTGAGCTCCTATTTATAGTTTTTGACATAGGCCCGTGATTAGGGTTTTCTAAATCATGGCCTAATTGCTTTTTACACTTGATTACTAACTTGTATTACCTTAATTTACTTTTAGCTTATTGATTTAGTTCTGGTGCAGCCGCCCGACCGGAGGGTCAAGCATTCTGACGGAGGTCCCCATAATTGTGATGATGACAAAATTCCACTAGAATGAACGGCGGAGGTTGTTCAGTCGTGAGCTCCCTTAAATCACTCTGGAGAAATTGCCACATCAACAACCCAAAGGATCGTCCGCTTGTAGCGGGCGGCCTACGGCTGCTTATCCTTGGGCCGCCTGACCGATGGTCTAGGGGATGTCGATATGCCATACAGTATACAAGCCCCCTAAGCCTTGAGCGATTTCATAGTCAAAGCGAAAAGGGTTAACATAAGACCGCTCGAGCAATAGTGTAGGGATGTTGTAAGATCCGTGGAAATTAATTAATTAAATAATTAATTAATAAATGCGGGTAGTGGGAGCATTTATGGCATTTAATTCTAACTTGTATGATGTGGAAAAGTACTAGCTTAAGTAGTTTAGAGTACTTTGATTATATGAGAGGACTTGGGTTCAAACCCTATGTATGCCAATTGTGTGTTATTTAATAATTATTGTTTTTAATAATATGCTTGAGCGTGTTGAGTGATAATATAATCATAGAATTATGTTAATCATCATGAAACATGAATTGGTTGAATGGTTGTGCATGGATTTGACATTGGAATGGTCATGGGTTTGAACCTTGGGTAAGCTAAACTAAACTACCTTTTTGCTCTTATTTGTTTTGTCATGAATGTGAAAAGGTATACGAACCCTAGCTGGCCAAAGAGCAGCCAAGAGTGACTGTAAAGCAGCCCATAATGAGACATTGAATGGCCATTAACATCTCCATTAAGTCTCCTTTTCGTTTTTGGATAATTAACAAGCATTAAGACCTAATTAAAAGGCGAATTAGAGGTGAGGAAGAAGGTTTTCTGAGGCTACTATTGCAATGCACATCAGGGAGAGAAAATCAGATAGAAACGTGAGGTTGAGTGCAATCCAGGAGCTAAATTGGGTGAAATAAGAGAAGCCATTTTTTTACCAAATAAGGAGACAAGAACTTTCAAGTTTAGCAAAGGAAACCAGGTTAGGGGGTTTTACACGTTGGAATTTTACGTTTGGGTTTGAATTGCATGACATATTCTAAATTGTATGAATGTCTCTCGTTTTTTATTCCATTTTTGTGTTTCTGGAAAATTTCCAGAAACTGCCTGGTGGGCATTCATACCCACCAGGCGGCACATGCATTTTAACCTATTTCTGGGTTCCTGAAGAGGAACCGCCTGGCGGTAACCTCCCGACCCCCAGGCGACACAAAGCAGTTTCACCAAGTTTTCTGGGTTTTGATGAAGGGTCTGGCAGTGGCGATTGAACCGCCAAGCAACGCGAACCAATTGGTTCGATTCTTGTACTTTCAGGATTCTGGGATGATTTTGATCGGAGGGAGAGTTAGTCTCAATTGTCAAGTGAGGATTGGATATTAAAAATTCATTGAGTTTCGGGTGATTGAGGGCTAAAATTGATGGAATAGTGCATATATGATGTAGGGTTTGGAAATTTAGGGATTTGGATGTTGCGAGTCTAATTGGTGGTGAATTCCAGTGAGAATTGTTAAAGATTAGGTGTGAGCAATACGTTGGTCTGAATATAAGTGAATTCGCGTATGGACTGCGTGAAATGGATAGGGGAAAGTTCTTGCATGAAGGAGAAAGTCTGAGAAGCCAAGAACCACATACACCACCAAGCAGCACAGGATCTATCGCTAGGCGCCACTGCAGAAACATAGGTATCTGCGTGACAACAAAAATTTACGAGGATTTTAGGAATTTTGGGAAATTCAGGTTCCTTCTACATATCAGACGATAATAGGTAAAAGTAGAACTGCTATCTCTTGGTTATATTAGTGGGAAAGGTGAGTGATTAATGAAATGAGATGAGAATTCAATAATGGATTGGAAATCTTTAATCGTAATGGCATTGTGGCTGAAGTATAAAAGTATTACGTTATTGGAATAGTTTTTTCATAAGTCTAACTAGTAGCTTGGATGGTTGGTTTAGATGAATTTGACTAATTGGGGATCTAAGGAAATTAGAGTACCTTGAATGATAAGATAGGGAATATGGTTCTAGTTCTGGAATGGATGGAATACTTGGGAATCTTGTCAAGAAATGAAAATTGTTAATGCTTGGGACAATGTATATGACCATATTTAAAGAGTGAATTCATATCTGCGGTGTTATAATGACAAGAGACATTGTAGGTTGCAATTTACAAGTTAGAGGTACTCTGGAATGGGGCGGCGGGAAAGTGAAAGTGTGCCATAAGAGTTGGAGGACCTAAACTAGTAGTCATTGTTGTATTGATGCAGCACCTGGCAGCAGAGCGGGATACGACAGGCGATAGATACGAAAATAGTGGGCTTTTGGAACGCATGTGCATAGTGGTGAGGGTAGTCCCGCCAGGTAGTTTCTGCAGTCTTGATGGTTCACAGGCGCTACACGCCTAGCAGTACGTGTCTCCCGTCAGACGGTCTAGAATCAGGCAGCGCTTGACGCTACGTGGCTTGTGCCAGGCGATTTTTGTTGCAGCATTATTGGTGTTCTTTCTCTTGAAGTGCGTGATCTACAATGCTATAGTGATGCCTTAAAGGTCAGATTGCTAGTGTTCCTTGAGTTCTAGCCCAGAACGTATCCCTTGAGTTGAGCTCGAGATAGAGGTTAAGCATGTGGCATTCCTCGAGTTGAGCTCGAAATGGCATCCCTCAAGTCAAGCTCGAGATAGAGGATGAACACGAGGAACCCTTAAGTTGAGCTCGGGTTGGTGAGTGTTGCTTGTATGAGTGTGCTGGTTGTGGCCAGTATGGATGGGTCCAGATAGATTGCTATCCTCAGTAATTAGCTGACGAGTTTAGTAGTCTTGGGACGTTACGAACTATGTTCGTATTTGGGAACTCCACATGGCGTTACGGTGTGTGATTTGTAGCATGGTTTTCCCGCACATGCTCTATCGGTTATGGCCGATAGGTATGCCACGTGGCCTTGGATTTTTTTATAAATAACGATGTGTGGTCCACGTTATTTTCACACTTTCTTACTTCTATCTACTCTCTACGTCGTTCGGTTCACTCACTACAGGTAATAATGGTTGTTGTTAGTCTGTCGAGTTCGGAAGGGTCCTCTGGTCGGGATAGCAGAAATCTTAAGGACGGCGGGTTGGCTTCCACCTTCTCGCTGACGTTATTGGAGATTGAAGGGTTGCTCGGTCGGGATTCAATAGGCTTAAGTTCAACCAATGTACATAGGATTAATAGGGAAGAGGTCGGGGGCTCGAGTGGACAGAGCGGGGGCAACACCGAGGTGCTAGCGGGGGAGATAGCTATGACTCTGACAGTGAAGATAGGGGTCAACTCAAGATCGACTTTGCTGATGAAGGGGATCGGCTTGACCTTCCCCCGATCCTTGGCTACGAGTGGTCGCCCCATGAACCTAGAACGTATATCACTAGGTTCCGATGGGGGGATGACCTAGTCGCCTTGGTCGGCAAGGCAGATTTTTCAAAGAAGATGTGGAAGATGGGTCCCTTCGGTTGAAAGTTTACACCGGCAATGAAAGGGTATGCCACGGTCATGAGGGAGCCAGGTTGGACTTCTTCTATGTGTATGCCTGCTTCTTCCAAGACCTATTCTTGACCCTATTGTTAGTCAATTGGCAAATGGCAGTTTTGAGGGAGATCCAATGTGCCCCCACTCAAATCCACTTGAACGCTTGGGTGTCTATGCAAGTGTTTGACGTTCTCTGTCGGGCGGCCGGGCTGACGCCAACTATGCCCTTATTCCTCCACTTCTACAAGATCTGACCCACTCTGACTAAGGGGTGGGTGTCATTCGTCGGTGTAACACCCCCGGATCCTCTTGGGCTTACCAGGCATCCCACCTGCCACCCTCAAACCGGTTGTGTTAGGTCTGCAGCCCAATACACCCCAACCCATCACCCTTCTCCGTCCATTCATACTGGGTGGGTTGTTGCCAGTGGGAATCGAACCCCCAACCTGACCTTTAACACCTCTGGCTCACCAGCAGATGCTACCAGTTGTGCTGCAGCGCAACTGGTAGCA
>Ga0209589_1001892_pt1 | contig 35437 bp, 29 predicted proteins | sample CowpeawhiteBW_FD_187525 | JGI IMG/M metagenome (GOLD analysis project Ga0209589, IMG submission 187525) | Root nodule microbial communities of legume samples collected from California USA - Cow pea white BW (SPAdes) (version 2) | ecosystem: Host-associated > Plants > Roots > Nodule | place: USA...
TCTTGAATCACACAAGAGATGAAGACACCTCCCTTGAAATCCACAAGGGATGAAAACACCTTCCTTGAATCACACAAGGAATGAACACCTCCTTTGAATCCCACAAAGGATGATCGGCTTCTCCTATCAACAGCAGCAGCACTCAATCACTCAAGATCCCACCTGATGAAAGTTATCGCTCTACCCAACACTAGGTTTTTCAAAGCCTTCCCACAGAGAGTTCTCAAGTACTCAAACTTCTCTAACTTCTGTGTGTTTATAATGAAAGTCTATCACTCTATTTATAGAAGCCTATTTAGAAATTAGGTTAAGAATATGAAAAGTTAAGTCGCAATTGTCATAGATAATCGATTATCATAAGTGATAATCGATTATCACAGAAACTTTTATGAAAATATTTTTCTTGCTGTGATAATCTATTGTCAGCAGGTGATAATCGATTATCAGCAGGTGATAATCGATTATCAACAGTGATAATCGATTATTCCATAGGCTTTTCTCAAAAATCAGTTTTAATTGAGATAATCGATTATCACTAAGAATAATCGATTGTTCCAGTGAGTTTTACAAATAAATAAAATTCTCTTAGTGCTCTACTCCTTGGGTTTTGTCTTTTGACTCTTGACATACTAATTTAACTATTTCAAATAACATACACATATTACAAGACCTAAATAACTAAACCCCTAAGTCTTCAATGTATCTCTTGAATCGAAGCATTCTTTTAAGTCTTCAACATTTTTCCATGCATCATCATCAAGTCTTTCATACTTCTTCATAAGTCATCATCATCATCAAAACTCCTTATTGAAGAAAGATGTTCATCTTCTTCTTTTTGTCAACAGATGCATCTACAGTGCAGCGGATTTGGGTTTTTAAAACCTAACTGGCCTTACTGCCTCGATTGATTCGAAACTGAGGCATATACTCACGCAAAAAAAAAAATCAACCACATGGAAAAATTCAGGCACTGATAGGCCTCGGGTGAAACAGCCCGCTGCAGTAAACCATTATATGCCTCGGTTCAATGGGACCCGAGGCATAAAACTGCCCAATTCTTTTTGAATTTTAAAAAAAGCGGGAAAGTGTAAGTTTCTGGCATCGTTACTGCCTCAGTTGAATTTATAACCGAGGCATAAACATTCATAGGCCTCGGTTGTTTGGTTAACCGAGACATAAAAGTTGTTTGAAATCACAAAAATGCCACCGCATCCTTATCTACCTCGTTTGTGCGAAAACCGAGACATATAGGGCGCTGTCTAAACATAAAACTGCACTAGTGAATTTAGCTGTTTACGAAAACGATATCAAATGTCTAACCGACATATATGAGGCTTATAGAACTAGAAAAAAATATGGAATATGAAAAAAATTCTTCGAGTTGAGGTTTGTTGCCATAACACAAGTATAATCTTGTGTAGACTATACCTTGCATGTTAACACATGGATTTCTTCCATTGCAAATGAGCCAGAATGCGCAATCCACACAAAATTCTAAATAATTTTCTTGTTATTGTGAGAAGATTAGTAGTAATTAGAAGAAAAAACTAACCGCTTATAATAATGTTAAAAATAATAATATTAAAAATTATACTAATATTATTATTAATTATTATAATGATAGTATTAATATTCATTATAATACTTTTAAGTATTTATTGACATCTAATTATTACTTAACAAAATTTAATCAACTTTATTTCTACAAATCCCTTTTTATTTTAATACAATTAATCATTTTTAATTTTTTTACTTTAAATAACAACTCACATTTCATTTTAATTAATTAACATTAATTATATTTAATTTAATTTTTTTGTATAATCAAGGACAATATGATACTCTTTTATTTTTATCAATTAAAATATTTTTTAATTTATCAAACCTATAATATTATAAACTTTAATTTCAAATTTCTTTGTTAGTCTTTTCCTTCTGATTTGAATATAAATTTAGGGGAGTAAATTTAAGAGAAAAATAAGGTGAAATTTTGGTTGTTTGAATTAATGGAGATATGATGAGAAACGAAGAGATTTAATCGTGAGTTTATAAAAGTTAGAAAATGATGTGTTAGAATTAATCAATTAAAAAATCATTCAAATTAATAAAAATACAAAATTAGTATTATCTATATTCATTATTATTATTATGAGTTAAATTTGTTTTTGGTTCTTCAACTTTTATTAAAAATTGAAATTTGTATCTCTTGAGAATTTTGAACCAATTTGATCCATCAACTCTGTAAATGTGTGGATTTAGTCATTTTAACCAAATTTTATTAAGTTTCTCAGGTAACTTAGAGTAAACATGTGTCAAATGATGTAAACAAATTAAAATACTATAATGAAATGTGTTTGAAACGTCAAATCGTCAAATAAATTTAACAAAATTTGATTTAAAAGACTAAATCCACGTATTTATAAAGATAAGAAATTAAATTGGTTAAAGGTTTCCAAAAGAGACCAATTCCAATTTTAAATAAAGATTGAATGATAAAAATATATTTAACCATATTATTATTTATTTTAAAAATTGACTTTATTTAAAGATAAAATTATCACACTTTACAAATGTCTTCCATATCAAAAAGAAAAAGTTAAAACAAAATAATTTTTTTGATTTCCACATTTATTTTCTCATTTTATTTACTCTTCAAAGTGTACATTTCACTCCATATAAATCATTAATTAAAATAATTCTACATTCACTTTCTCTTCTATCAAATTTACTCTTTCAAATCCACCTACAAAGCGTAACACACAGGTAACTGAGAAAGTATTGCCTTCATAAATCTATTAACTCTTCTTTACCTGTGCATGTTTCCTAAGAAAGCTATTATTAAACCATTGACCTTTAATGACTTTCCAGAAAACGAACACAGTGCGAAACATTTGTCATCATAACAAATAAAAAAACAGAGGAGGAAATATATTTTAATGACAAAGTAATGATAATAATTATACGAAATTATTTTTGAAAATGAAAAAGTTAAGTACTCATTAATTTTAATAATAAATATATTTTAATGTTAATTTTTCGAAACCATCAACAAAACCAGTTCACTTTTTACTTAGAACAAACATTACATTAATGCGATGTGGAGGGAAACAACAACCTACGGGTGTCGGTCTCGTCACTGTCTCCAATCCGAAAGGACCGATCCTTATAACGGGATGTCTTATTGTCTGTGACCGGCTATTGCCTATTGCCGCGTTCCTCGTTTGCATCGCCTTCAACGACACGTTGTTCCAAACTCAGCACTATAAATCTCGACACTTGCCAAGTACTCCAACGCTATCTCTCAACCCAACCCTTTCATTCTCATTTTCATTTTTCAATCACTTCACTGTCACCATGGAAAATGGAGGCTTTCATGGCTACCGCAAGCTCCCCAACACCACCAACTCTGCTGGTAAACCATTCAAATATTTATGTGGAATAACACTACCAATATTTTTATTCTCTCTCTCTCTATTGCAGTCATTTTCATCTTTCTTTTCATTTCTAATCAATTTTTTAACTTCATATATGTATATGTGACTCCAGCAGTAGTATATATTAATATACTTCTGAAATATATCTATGTATATTTAATCTGCAGTAGCTGTCTTGGTGATTCTTCCATGCATGTAACCTATTTCTCTTTTCAGTCTTCACCTAATTTTCTTGCCAAATCCACTGACCCGTGATGCCATTTAGTGGATTCAGTTCTTTCATTAATTTCCAGCATTTAATTTCCTGATCTCTTTCTTTTTCGCAAAATCTGCGTATCCTATATATAGATATATGTGTGTGTGTGTGTCACTTTGAACTTAGAAGCTGCGCGGTTGATTTTTATTTTTATTTTTTTCTTCATCGGTTTCCCTAATCTGAGTGCGCGCCTGCGAGTGGTTTGGTTTCTGTAAAGCAACAAGGTGAAATGAAGATGATGACAATAGTGGGTTATGGCTTTACATTTTAGAATAGAACAAGTGGCACGCATGCATGCATGCAGTTTCTGACTTGCTTGTTACAAGTGGCATTCATGCATTCTGCAGTATCATATATCAGAATACAAGGATCTGTCTCTCACCACAACTCTTCTTTTTTACCCTCCTTCCCGGCCAAGACAATGCTGTGTTCGCCGGACAAATATATCTACATACATTATGCAGATTCCAATCCAACCATAAATATTTTTGAACGAGCCCTAACCCTTCTGTTTTTTGTTTTTTTTTTTTATAAATACATTATTTTGAACACTATAGTTTCCTCTCTAATGGTGTGAATGAACTGTTTTGATTTTTCTCCTTGAAAGAAAAGTTTGAAAGAAAAAACGAGTGTGGACCATCCTGGTGCGTTGCATGCAGATGCAGCCAGCCCCTTGTCTTTGAAATGCGTTTCACACTGACGAATGCATGAAAACAAAAATAAAGCCGTGAAAAAGAGGACCGTTTATTTGAATCCTCTGTCCCCTTTAATATTAATCTTATGACTTGAGAGCTGTTTTTTGTCCTTTTCCCCATATTCCTCTTCTCAAGAAAGCACAGTTTGAAGCTCTCAAGTGAGTCTCTCACTCCTTTTACTCCTTTTCGGTTTTCGGTCATATCACCTTCGTTAAAACCTGACGTGTATCCCCTAACTTTTTCTATCCACCACCGATTCACTTTCAGGTAGTTTTTTCGGTAACATAAAATGAACCAAAAACTATTATATATGCATAACCTTAACCTTCACGTATTCACAGGGTTGAAGCCGTCAGTGCCAGACATGAACGTGAGGCAGCAGGCATCAGGAGAGAACAGCAGCAACAACAACAACCACTCTGCTGATGAGACCAACGAATGCACCGTGAGGGAGCAAGACCGTTTCATGCCAATCGCAAATGTGATTAGGATCATGCGGAAGATTCTCCCCCCACATGCCAAGATCTCTGATGATGCCAAAGAGACAATTCAAGAGTGTGTGTCTGAGTACATCAGCTTCATCACCGGAGAGGCAAACGAGCGTTGCCAGAGGGAACAGCGCAAGACCATAACTGCTGAGGATGTGCTTTGGGCCATGAGCAAGCTTGGATTTGATGACTACATGGAACCACTGACCATGTACCTTCACAGGTATCGTGAGCTTGAGGGTGACCGAACCTCCATGAGAGGTGAATCGCTGGGGAAGAGGACCATTGAATATGCCCCTATGGGTGTTGGGGTTCCCACTGCTTTTGTGCCTCCACAGTTTCACCCCAATGGATACTATGGTGCTGCAATGGGGACTTACGTTGCGCCACCCAACGCTGCGTCCTCTCATCACCATGGAATGCCAAGTACTGAACCGAATTCTCGCTCCATGTGAATTAATGATGGTGACGAGTGTTGAGTAGTTCTGAGTATGAGTCAAGAGAAGAAGAAGAAGATGAAGACAACGACTTTAATTAACTAGCTTAACTCTCGGTAATTAAAGTACTGTTGGTAGTAAACTTTTATAATGGATGGGATTAAGGAGTTGTGATATTCCTAATCCTAATTATGTCTATGTTAATCTATGCAATAACTTCTCTTGTGTGTTGGATATTCTGATGTTTTTTAATGTGGTTTGTCTGTTGTTCCCTTAAAGTTGCCACTGTTTCAGCCACTAAAAATGAGATACTTGTTAGATAGTACTGTCATTAACGTATAACATGAATAAATAAATAAATAAAACGATTTTTCAAAAAGAAAAAGCTCCCAGCGAGGATCGAACTCGCGACCTTTCGCTTACGAAGCGAACGCACTACCACTATGCTATGGAAGCACTGAACGAGATGGTTTTGGAAAAGCTTTTAGAAATTCAATAACTATTTTCTATAAAAGATTGTTAAGTTAGAAAACATAAAATATGAGTGGGGGCATTGATTTTGGGTTGAAATAATTAATGTGAGTAATGTGTGAGATGGTTGAGTAGCGTGTGGTGTGACATTACTATTGTGTCAGGTGGTTGATGAGATTGAGCAGTGAGTTGACTTAGGAAATGAAATAAATTCTTGAAATTCGTTGGAGTCTCTTCTTTTGTGGCTAAGTAATTAATTAATTAATGCGTGGAACCGAAGCAGCAGTTTAATGTCACTGATATTGCAGTCAAACAGTACACAACATTTCTCTTCCCATTCTCTTAACGTGCAGCAGGGGAATTGCATCTTCCATTTACTGGATCTGCATGCATATAACTTTCAACCACACTTCTCTTCCATCCAATTTCATTCGCAAACATGCTTCATAACATTTAAGCTTTGGGGACATGGAGAAGATATGCATGCTCAAAAATACACAAACTCATGAAAAAAATTGTTTCAAACATGAATCACCAAGTCTTGGAATCTTTATCTTGTTAAAATGGATCGATCCAATTAATATTCAAGAGTTTGAGAGACTTAAAACAAATTTAAAAAATGAAATCTTTTATTTTAATTTTATTTTTTAAGTTTTTTTATGCAAAATTATTTATTAAATTGTTATAATTAATTTTATTTAACATTTATTTTTTAATAGATAAAATAGATAATAAGGTTAATTTATTTAATCTTTCTTAAGTCATGGCTAAGGATGACAACAGGTCGGATTGGACACGAATAGTGTCTACCCGCAACAAAAAATTGTCTGCTACCTGTCCCGGCACCCGCGTGGGTACCTGTTTAAAAAATATCCACGAATATTTTAAAATCCGCGGATACCCGTGGATATCCATAAATATTTTAAAAATATTTAAAATTAAAATTAAATAAAATTACAAAAAAAATGTAAAACAAAATATAAATTAAATTTTAATTTAATTTAATCTAATCTAATAAAATACAAATTGAAATTTAATTTTAATTCAATTTAACCTAATAATACATAATTTTAATTTTTTACGGTTAACTGCGGGTACGGAGAATATGATATTCGCACCCGACCCATTTATAAGCGGGTATTAAAATATCTACTACCCACAGACAGAAAATACTCGTGAGTACCAACTATCTGTTACGAATTTTATCGATGGACACCCACGGGCACGAATATTTTTGCCATCCCTAGACATGGTTGACCCACCTGTATTTTCTAATTCATTTTTCGTATAAATTTCTATGAATTTATTTATAGGTCATTTTTGTGATGCAATTAAAACCTCAATTTTTCTCTTTTTTTGAATTTTTGAATAACCTGATTAAAATTTTCTAATTGATATGTTTATATATTTTTATATCAAATAAAATATTATAATATAAAAAACTATTAAAGATAAATATATAAAATAAATGTGTTAAAACAATAAAGCCTAGTTCTAGTTATGAAAGAAGTAAAATCAATAGTAGACTTGTAGAATCTTGAAGTTTAAAGTATTTTACTTTTTTAAAGTCTCAATTTTTTCACAAAACCATGTAGAGTTTATTTTAAGATTAATCATTAATAAAAATAATTAAAAAAATATTAATGTTCTTCTCAACTTGATAATAATTTTTTTTCCTAAACTTGAATTATCTTTTACAAAATATCAAACTTTAAATTATGTTTCAATTGATTTATTATCCACCAAAAAACTAAACCCTAATTCAATTAATAGTTTTGTAAAAATTTTACAGTTCTTCGTCCATACATATACAAAAACCTTTACAAACTTGTAAATAAAAAGTACCGAAATATTAATAATAAAATATTTTTTTGTGATTTTTTTTAAACATAATTTTATAATCAATTTCATAAAAAGTATATTAGTAAAAAAATAATAAAAATGTTTTTTAAACCTAATTTTATAATTAATTTAATGGATAAATATTAATAATAAAAATAATAATTTTAAAGCCTTCTTTTCTCAAAACATAAAACAAATGCTTTACTTGATTTATCTTTAAGCCGCTCGGATTGAAACCAATGCTGAAATTATGAAGATTGATTCAAAGAATGAAAATATTATAATCAACTAAAATATTAATCAATTGTATTCGTTGCAGTGTTTATAACTTTTAATCATGAATGTATAAGTTGAAAACATTTTTTACTTTACTAGAGAAAATTAAAGTATTGTACCATGATACAGAAGTTCTTATATATAAATATATATACATATATATTGTTTTAGTTGCTTTTTGAATTAATATTAATATTTTTAAGCATATAATTCAGCACATTTTAGAGCTTAAATTAAAAGAAAAATTACACGTATATTATTGATTTGACAATTTGGATTATTTGCATAAAAGAATTGTTTTTTTAATTCATTATTTTATTTGCGTAAACTTTATAATTAATCGTGACATTTTGGAAATGTTGTACTGGGAATTTGACTTAAATTACATTTAAATATTATTCATTTATAAAATTATAGAATTGCTGTTTTTTTTATATAAATTGTTAATATTTAATGAACAGGGTAGTTAAAAATGGATAGGATGAAAATAAAAAACAATACTACTTATAAAATGTGACTGATGTAGTTCAAAACCGTAGTTATAAAAGACCAATTCGGTTCACTCGTTTGAACCGGAAATTGGGTACATGACCGGAACCAATTGGATATTGGATCTCTCTTTACGCGTAAGACGACAAATACATTTACATCAAATATACGGCCCTAGCCAAAGATTACGATTCATAATCTATAATAATATATAAACAGATATTATCTTTTATGTTCATATATTTTGATATTTTAATTTTATCTTTAATTATTATTTTAAATACTGATTATTTTATAAATAGTTTATTTTAAACTGTTAGCCTAAAAATCTTTTTTTTTTTAATTTTTTTTATGTACATATTTCATTTTCTTAATTTTACATATAATAATTATTTTAAAAATTTATTATATATTCTTTGTTGAACTGAATTGAACCGAACTGAATCAAATTAAATCGAACCGAATCAAATTGAACAGAATGAACCGAACCAAATTGATCCAGACCGAATTAAACCGCACTGAACCGAATGGAACTGAATTGAATCAAACCGAACTGAATTGAACCAAACCGAACCGAACCAGACCGGGCCGAGCTGAACTGCACTTAATCAAACTGAACCGCAATGAAACGAACTGAACCACACTAAACTGAACTGAACTAAACCGAACCAAATTGAATTGGACTGAATCAAACCAGACCAGACCGAACCAAACAGAACTGCATTGAACCGAATCAAACTGGACCGAACCAAACCAAGCCGCACTGAAATGAATCGAACTGAACCGCACTGAAATGAACCGAACCGAACCGCATTGAACCGAACCGAAACGAATTGAACGGAACCTAACTGGACCAAACCCAACCGAACAGAACCGAGCCGAACCGAACCAGACCAAACTGAACCAGATCGGATCAAACTGAACCGAACCGCACTAAACCGAACCACACTGAACCGAACCTAACTGCACTGAACTAAACCGAACCTAACTGCACTGAACTGAACCGAACCTAATTGCACTGAACTGAACCGAACCTAACTACAATGAACCGAACCAAATTGAACCGAACCAAATCAGACCGAACCGAACTGAAACTAACCAAACCGAACTGAACTGAACCGAATTGACTAAACAGTTGGGTGGATGTGAGGTGTTAGAATTACAGTGAAGGTGGTAAGGTGGGATGATGAGAGTAAGGCGACATGACCTTATATAGCAGTGACAAGGATGAGAAACTCATGATCATTGTCTCAATGGTGGTGATTGAATTAGAAAATGAAGTGTGCGCGGTGTTTAGGATAAGAGATCATTGAAGAGAAATGAGAAAATAAAATACATAATTCAATTAGTGAGCAGTTAACCAATAAAAGTTCAATTTTTCAAAAATAAACGATAAAACAATACTGTTTAATTTTTGTTATTTTTTTACTTTAATATTTAATTTTTGTTATAAATAGTTTACTTTTTTTTACTTTAATATTTATTTTTTTCTATAACTTATATTTTTTTATTTCACATATTTCCATGGTTCAAATTGATGTTGATTTAAAAGTATGAAAAAAAGTATTTAAACACAAGCATCCATTTTTTTCTATTAAATTATAATTTTTGTAAATTAAAGTATGATTTGTGTCGTGTATATTTAAGTTTGTCAAGAAAATAATTTATATACATTGAAAAAAAAAATATAAATATTACATTATTTTAAGGGAACATTGTGTATACATAGAGAAATATAATTAGTTTTGACCGACTTTTGTGTCCACTTCTGTGTCCCATTCAATATATAAAGAGAGTTTTCTCTTTTGTATCCACTCTTTGTTTTCCAATTTTATCCTTAATTATTATTTTAAAAATTAATTATTTTATAATTAGTTTATCTTTAACCATTTATTTAAATCTCTTTTATTTTGACCGTTATTCTATTTAATAACTATTTTAAAATTTATTATTATATATATATATATATATAAAGCAAATATTATTGATCTTAACTCAAATTCTTATAAAAATTAAAAAATACGAACACATAGGTGCTGTCGCACTTGTGTTTTCGCTAGTTGTATACAAAATATATTATCTTTACTGTTCTTACATTTATTTTTATTTAAATATTACATATTTTATATGAAAATATAGTATGGAATATGGATAAATAAAATTATGTTATGTATATAAAATTTATTTTTAAAATATTAATGGACCAATGTTTTTAATAATATATATATATATATATATATATATTAAATAAAAAAAATTATGTAATGTAATTTATACATTTTAATAAACTTAAAATTATAAATGTTGAGGTATTTAAAGTAGTTGAATCACTAGATTAATAATTAAACGAATTGATTCTATTGTTGTTTTAAAATTAATAAATTAAATTATGTTATGTATATAATTTTTTTTAAAATAAGAAATGTATAAAACATCACAAATCCACAGTTCATATTCCACATAAATAGTAAATATATGCAAGAACACGGTGCAAATAAATAAAATTAAATTCTTACACCACTAACTCATTAACATTGTACTTTAATCATCGGGTGATTGATTGGATTTTCCAAGAAAATTTATTTAAACCCATATCAAATACTAAAATAGACTTGCTTGTTCTACTAATTATAAAAACCTTAACTCATGGTCAAGGTAAAACGATTAAAGCACTTGTTTTACGCTTAAAGATAAGAAGGTTCTAGTTTTTTTTATTACTAATATTTTTTATTAAATTAATTATAAAATTATATTTAAAAAAAGTTGAGTTTTATGTAGAAAGATAATTTAAGTTTATGAAAAAAAAAACTTACTATTGAGTTTAAAAGAGCAGTACTTTTTTTAATTATTTTTTTTAATGATAAATCTTAAAATAAATAACTTTGCAAGTTTGTAAAAGAAGTTGAGACTTAAAAATGAACAAGAGACTTTAGACTTCAAGATACTGCAAATCTACTACGAGTTTATTTTCTTAACAATCAAAACATATTTTATTGTTTTAATTCATTCATTTTATATATTTATCTTTAGTAGTGCTTTATATGTTATCATTTTTTATTTCATATAAAAATATATAGATATGCCAACTAAAACATTTGAATCAATGTATTCAAAAATTCAAAAGAAAGGAAGAATTGAGACTTTAATTATATAACAAAAATGAACTATGAACAAAAAAGAGCAAATGTCTTGTGTATTACGGTGTATAGATATTTAATTTTTGAAAGAAAAATGCTTAAACCTTGAAATTTTTTTAAAACATGATAATTCGTTAGATATTGATGGATCTGATTTAATTTAACAATTAAATATCTTAAGAAAAATTATAGATTTGGAAAATGATAAACCAATTGACATTCTTAATTATATAAAAAGAATATATATTTTTTCAAATGCACATATAACTCATAGAATAATGTTAATAATCTTAGTGTTAGTTTTAGTTGAAAAGAGTTTTTCAAAGTTAAAGATAATAAAAACTTATTTAAGATCAACAATGTCTTAATAAATAGATTAAATGGATTAGTCCTACTATCTATCTAGAAAGAAATGTTAAATTAAATTAATTATGATAATTTTACAAACAAAAAATAACTCAAAAAGTAAATTTTAAATAAAAGACTTCATTTTTTACATTTTAAACCTTCCAAACTATTGAGCCGTCATGTCTTAACAACCATGCAATTAAACATACAAAATTTGTAATAAACTTTCTTTGATCCTAAATTTCATGTTCAATCCCTGATTTTTACATATGACAGTTTATAAATGAGAACCAAAAGGACACAATTTATAAATCTGTACGAAAAATTAAGTTTTTTATTTTAGCACTTTCAATTTTTTTTTTAATTTATTGTTTTTTTTTTCGGTAAGCATATGACTAGCAATTGGTTGCCTTTCATGCATGTCAAAACAGCCAAAGCAAACCACAAAAACATAAACCAAAAGTGAGAATATTGGAACAACAATAGCATGGTTATTTCAACAGTAATTATAGTATATTTTTAATTGATGGGATGGAATAGATTTCACACACTAAATTCATATAAGTTTTTTTTTTAATTGATAGCGTAATGATTCAAGTTCATATAAATGGAAATAAATAAATAAATAAGTATTAAAATTAGTTCAAAACTTTGGAATTAAATTATTATTTATCATATATAGTAAATTTATTTAAATTTAGTATCCATTTATAATTTTAAAAGACAATTTAACAAGTGTCCACATGTGATACCGTGTTATATTAAGACATGTTTAATTTATTCTATATAAATATTAATTCTTGATTTATGGAAATAAACAATTTCATTAATTATTTTCCTTTTAAACTAACCAAAAGTCTATTTTGTATCTATTTCTTTGAAAGGCTGACACAAAAAACAAATGTGATATTTATAAGTATTTATAACCTAAAAAATTATAATTTATGTTTAGTAATTGCTCTCTCGCTGCATGAAAGTGTGTATGAGGCTGCGAGTGCAAGAAAAGGTTAAAAGAGTAAAACAATAAAGGAAAGATCCGAAAATATCCTAAAAAGATTGACGCCAACACAAAAGATATATTTATTATTTAGAGAAAAAAAAAGCGACGGTGTTAAGTTAATTAATTAATTAATTAAGTTAATTAATTAATTAATTAATTAAGTTAATTAATTAATTAATTAATTAAGTTAATTAATTACAATTACTGCGTGTGAAATAAAAAAGTTGAGTTGGGTGTTCGAAAATCAGAAGGCGAGTGAATGGGGTGTGGACAGAACAAAACATAAACATCGGAGCCAAAACCAAAACCAAAACCCTCTTTCTTTTCTCTTTCTTTTCTCTTTCTCTCCTCTTCCCTCCAAGTCCATGAAAGAGCACTGAAACGACAGCGTTTAGTCAATAGAGGAATTATGGCTCAGAAGCCTCACCTGCAACTCAAGGAGCTGGGATCCAAGCTCGAGACTCTTCCTTCCTCCAAAGACGCTATCGTCAAGCTCTTGAAGGTTTGCATTTTTCCTTTCAATTCCCCAATTCTCTCTCTTCGCCACCTCTCAAAACCTCCATTAATTTTACCTTTTCCAATTCAGGACTTTCTTCTCTCTTATCTCTTCCTTATATCCGTTGCTTTCTGTTTCAAAATAATAGGAAACTACACTCACGATTTTTCTTATTTGGCGATTTCTTTTTAGGAAATAGGATTGGTTTTAGCTTCGACGCATTCAATTTGGCGGGCCTTTGTTCCGCCGAATTTACTGCTTTAATGTCTTATTTGATTGAGAAGAACAATTTGCAGATTTAATATGCTCGTTGGAGATATTTATGATGATTTGGATGAGAATCTTTCGAGTTAGGGTAATTTTGAATCCGTGCGCTAACATATGAGAAGTTGTTAACCAGGGCGTTTACTTTTCTTGTGCTGTAATTTATTCTTAACAAGTTGCCTATGTTTTGGATAGTGATGATACTGATAAGAACTAAATTGTCATTTACAATTCTTTCTTCCTATTTTGCAACATTCATGTTTATTTGCATTTGAGATTGAAGGAGTTGCTCACTCGAGTTCGATTACTAGATAAACTATAAAGTCTTTTAATAGAATAAAAATATGAAGAGAGGACGTATATCAGACTGTGATTTGTTAATGATGGACTGGATTGTTAAGTTGCTCATATGGATGTAGTCTTAAGAAAGTAGTTTGTTATAAAGCTACCGGGCCTTTGGTTTTGGTAATTGCTAATCCCTCTTGGCCCTCAATATTTGTTCCACATGCAGCAAGCAACCCCATGTCTTGCTGAATTGGACCAGTCACCTTCAACGTCAACATTGGAGTCAATGAAGCCTTTTTTTAATGCAATTGTTAAGCCAGAACTGCTGAAGCACCAAGATAGGGATGTCAAGCTTCTAGTTGCAACATGTGTTTGTGAGATAACTCGGATCACTGCACCTGAAGCTCCCTACAGTGATGACATTCTAAAGGTTCCTTTCATGTACTTAGATTGTCTAATTATTGTTTGTCTTCTATTTTACTGCTCAAAATGATTTCACTTTCTGTTTCAGCCACAAAAAAAAGTTGGGAACACAATTAGCGATTATCCTTTTTCCTGATCTTTGTTGAACCTTCTTGCAGGATATCTTCCACTTGTTTGTGGGTATTTTTAGAGGTCTAAGTGATACCAACGGTGCGTCCTTTGGCCGGAGAGTTGTTATATTGGAGACTCTCGCCAAATATAGATCATGTGTTGTGATGTTGGATCTTGAATGCAATGATCTGGTGAATGAAATGTTCAGTATTTTCTTTGCAGTTGCCAGGTTTGTTTATCATAAAGTCTTTATTGAATTATGAGATGTAGGCCAATTTAAGGGCAACAAATGCAGGTTTACTCCTGCAAGTTTCTGCAATTCACTTCCAAGATTACAGAATAGATAATTTGTAGTATTTTATTTTTTTCTGGATCATTTTTTCTCTTTGCCAATCATAAAATAATGAGAAATGGAGTAAAGATAATTTGGCAAATCATACATCTTTTTGTGTCCTTGGAATTTGAATCTTTGGTTAGGGAAGTGATGTCCTGCTATATAAACTGTCTACCTAGTTGGACAAGGCTTGATTGTTGTTGTTGTTGAAACTTTAAATGACTTAGCCATTTTATTGTATGTCAGTTTTTCTTTGTTTATCCGTCTTAGTATTGTTAACGATGCCTATATGTATATTTTTTTTATGCTTAGAGATGATCATCCAGAAAGTGTTCTGTCTTCCATGCAAACTATAATGGTGGTTCTCTTAGAAGAGAGTGAGGATGTGCGTGAAGATCTTTTATCTATTCTGCTGTCTAAATTAGGCCGTGAAAAAAAAGTAAGTATTTCTTTCATAAATCAATTTCCTGTTAAAGGAAGATAGCTGATTCTCGTATTGCTCTAATATTATTAAAAAACTTGGTGATGTCAATATTTAATTCCAGGCTGTTAATATGGCTGCAAGGAGGCTTGCTATGAATGTCATACAGCAATGTGTAGGAAAACTTGAACCCAGCATTAAACAATTTTTGCTATCATTAATGTCTGGAGATAGCAAGCCGGTGAACAATCAAGTGGAATACCATGGAGTTATCTATGATCTATATTGCTGTGCTCCTCAGATCTTGTCTGGAGTTCTCCCCTATGTGACTGGAGAGCTACTGGTAAATAGTAATTTAGTTTTCTTTCCTGGCTGATGTTAAAGTGATAGAAACTGGTTCAAAGAATTGGGATTAACAAAAGAAAATAAGATTTTTATTCAACAGACTCCTCTGGATGACGGAAACCCATAGTACAAAGTAAACTTTTTGGCTGAAAATTATGGCGATTTTAGAGCCTAGTTTCTCTCAACAGCACGAAAACCAACTAGCTGCCTTCTTTTCTGTCTCTCTATAACAGCCTAATTAATTAACTTATTACTATAACAGGATGACCATCATTATGAAATTTATAGATGTAAATTAGATCATTGATAATACATATTTATAATGTTCAAATAAAAAATTATCTAAAAGTAAAGTCATTCATCATTGATACCTGAAACTCATAATGTTAAACCTATCATAGAAATAGAAATAAGTAACCAGAGTCAGTTAATATAAAAGAATGAAAATAACATAGCAAGAAACTCCTTTCTCATGTGAGCAGAACGGAGCAAAGGACATAAACAGAATAGTAATCACAGAACAGTGAGCAGGAGTGCTTTAGTTGTGAGTTAGTTGGAAATGCACCCACTGTAAACAGAGGAGAGATCTGTGAGAGAAGTGTGTGATTTAGCTTCTTTAGAAGGGTTTCACACTGTCTAATGATAAAAAGGGAGATCAATTTTGACATTATCCCTAAAAGTTTGATAGACAGCCTTCAATCAAGGGCAAAGGGTTTTTTGCCCCCATGTCACGACTAATGGTGTGACAGATGTAGAGTCAATGTTGTCAAAATTGAGGTCCTATCTAAGATCAAGAGGGAGTTGGAAAATTGGAGGAAGTAGGGTTGGTATTTCTAACATGGATTGTGTTATCATTGAAAATACAGAATTATACTTGAAGATACATTACATATATACTAAACAAACACACAACATTAATAACTTATGAATCACAAAATTTAGCTACACTTAAATTGAAGTTTCATACACATATCACCGATAAATCATAAGGACATAAAACAGAGAACAGAGTGATAGAGATGTGATAACCTCTATAGTTGAAATCAAAACTTGAGGAATAGATGCAATCGGCTGAAATCAGAACCAAGGAAGAGATCAGAATTCAGTTACAGAAGGCCAAAATCAGCAAACAAGGCATAGATGCAGATGACCAGGGACCAGAATGCAGTCACAGATTGCTGAACTCAGCTCACAAGGCAGAGGTGCATGGCCAAAGTCAGAATTCAGAATGTGCAAAGAGAAGCCAGAGAGTAGGGAGATCCCCAATGTCAGTATTTGCAAAAAGGAGGCTTTGAGTAGTAAGAAGGAACAAGGAGAGGAGGGGGTGGGGGGATTTGAGAATGCGGTGAGTGAGAGGCCACAAGGGTAGGACGTGAATGAAGGATTCATAAAATTGGGCTGGGTCATGTGAAAGCTGGTTTGACAGCCACTTTGTGAAAATTAAACACTGGCTTATTGCTGCTTCCAGCCACATTATGACATGATGCCGTCACAGCAGCTGTGTTATATTAACAAATATACTGACAATGCCCAGCTAACTGTGCCCATCCTTATTAGTCCTGCCGTACTCCTTCCTAGTTGGGGACTGGATGCTAACATGGACTGCCCATGTCTTTTTGAACAGTGCCATTTATTTCTGATATAGTAGCCTTGTTGCTATGATAAACAAAAATTTTTGGGATTAATTTATGCGTTATATGTTGTGAAGGTTCTGAGTTTTGTAAAGTATGAAGTTGTACTGTTAAAGTCATAGTTATTTTTATTTCTCGTATATTTTGTCAATGGCTTTAGCAAAATTGTTGGGATTCTCACTTGTAATTTGGAATTTGTAGTCTGACCAGCTGGAAACCCGTTTGAAAGCTATGAACTTGGTTGGCGACATAATTTCTCTTCCTGGATCTTCCATTTCTGAAGCATTTCAGCCCATATTTTCAGAATTTTTGAAGAGGTTGACTGATAGAGTTGTTGATGTCCGCATGTCTGTCCTTGAGCATGTAAAGAAATGTCTGCTGTTGAATCCTTTCAGAGCTGAAGCTCCTCTAATAATATGTGAGTGCATCAAATACATGTTCATACATTCAGTCTTTTATTTGTTTCCTTTTATTGTTGTCCTATATCTGCTGATTTTAATTGAATCAATCTTAGCTGCCCTTTGTGAACGGCTGCTGGACTTTGATGAAAATGTTCGAAAACAAGTTGTGGCTGTTATCTGTGATGTGACATGTCATGCCCTAAATGCGGTTCCACTTGAAACTGTGAAACTTGTTTCAGAACGGCTCCGTGATAAATCTGTATGTATACTCTTAAATGTTTTTTTTTTGTTTCTACATCACAATTAACTGTTTGATTATTTTAACTACAGTATCCAATTCATCATTTACCTTTGCATTTGCAGCTACTTGTTAAAAAGTATACAATGGAAAGATTAGCTGAAGTGTATAGAGTTGTTTGTGAAAAGAGCAGTGATACTGTCAATCCTAATGAATACAACTGGATTCCTGGGAGGATTCTTAGATGTTTCTATGACAAAGATTTCCGGTGAAATACTAGTGCTATATTCTTTACCGCCTTAGCACTTATTTGGACTGCATTCCATCATTATCATCATCATCATCATCATCTTATTCTTTAGTACAGTTTTTTGTGTTAACAATAAAGTAATGACTGGCCCCTTTCCTTGAAACTTTATTTTAGAAGCCTAATGGAAACACTTTGTTTAGCAAATTGATTTGAACTATTTTTTTTTTCTATTAAAATGAATTATTTATATTAAATAAAGTAAAATATTTGTTTAATCCAACTAATGCTATGTAACAAGGTTTGATTACCTCAGACTCTAGTAGAATATTGAGTAGTCACTTGAGATGAGTGCCCATCAATTATTACACAATACGATATGTCTATTTTAGTATTATTTATGGATCCATATTTTTCTACGTAAGTAAATTTTTATTTTGAATAAGCTGAGAGAATAGGTAACATTTTGAATAATCATCAACCACAAATATCTATATTTTAAGGTCAGATATATGTTTGAAATGTATTTTAGTACTATGAGTGTAAGAATTGGTCAATCCTTAGAAGAGTATGACCCCCATTTTAGTAGTAGTGATTTATGAAAATCAAACTTCTATAATGGTTTGGCTATGCATGATTGGATAGTGTAGAAAAACGGATAGAACAGTGGATTAAAATGAATCTTTAGTATATATTCTGTATTTTCATATTGATTATAATATGGATTTTGTTTTATTTAGTTTTTTTATTTTCAGTAAAAAGTTTATGCCTTTCAAGAAAAAAAGATCTCGTGATTCTTAAAATCTGTGCTGTACTACTAGGAGGGCACAAGTGTCTTTGGCTATCTATTTGTGTTACATAAGGCCAGTGATTTCCTCGCTGTAGTTTGTTGTGTTGGTTTTTTTTGTCAATACTCTACTGCATAACTTTTTAAAGTGCAAAATCGGTTTCTTTGTGTTTTTTGTAGTGTTAGAGTTCTAATCATGGATGTTTCTCTTTTTCATATTCTTTTGCAGATCTGATATAATTGAGTCTGTTCTGTGTGGATCACTGTTTCCTGTAGAATTTTCAGTCAGTGTTATTGCTAAACATTGGATCGGAGTTTTCTCTGGATTTGATAGAGTGGAGGTAAAAGCTCTTGAGAAAATACTGGAGCAGAAACAACGGTAAGCTTGATTTATTTCTGTGATGAGCAGATGGCTTATAAAACTTCAGTGTCTCAACATCAGTGAGCAATACAAGTTTTCCCTTTTAACTATACCTGTTTGGTACAGGTTACAGCAAGAGATGCAGAAGTATCTGTCTTTGAGGCAGTTGAGTCAGGTATTTGATATTGGAGATTGGAATGATATTATCAAACGAAATCTTTCAAGGAAAAGGAATTGATTCTCATTTAAATGCAGGATAAAGATATTCCCGAGGTGCAAAAGAAGATTCTTTTCTGTTTCAGAGTAATGTCTCGTTCGTTTGCTGACCCTGTAAAAGCTGAAGAGAGTTTCCTAATTCTGGATCAATTAAAAGATGCTAATATCTGGAAGATTTTGACAAATCTTGTTGATCCAAATACTAGTCTCCATCAAGCTCGTGCCCACCGGGTAAAATAACCAATAGCCGATAGATATGTTGGCGGTATTTATTTGGGAAACCATGGTTTCAAATTGTGTGCATTAGTCTTCAAAAATACGAGAACTAATCCTGTGATATATATCACTTACCTACTCCCCCTGAATTCAGGTCACAATTTTCTCCATGTATATGTCTGATTTTTTTCTGGCCCCATCAATAGTTGCTACCATAGATTGTACTGCCAATAGACTATGCCCTTCATGTGTTTTTACTTTTTTTGGCTGTGAATCTGATTAATTGTTCATTTAACCTGCCTGTGGATTCGACTTTTACTAGCCCTTGTCAACATAGTAATCTAGTGTTAACCTTATTATGTAATGCATTCTCTATTTAGTCTAATCTTCTGCACAACCAATATAATTGCTCTTTTAGCATCTACTAAACTACACTTCAACACAAAACAGTTTAACGAGGTTCAGAAGTTGATGTTGATATGTCATTTGTTTGTCTATGTGTCTTTTCTCCTTAAGCCATTATGAACATGTGTTATATGTGCCAATAACAGCAAACTGCATACGTTCAGTGCCATAATTCCAAACAGTATTTACTTTTAGGAGGAGGTCTATGATGTGGAGCAATATTACAAGTTTCAACATTTAAAATATAATCTCATTCTTATAACTCTGACAAAATTGTCTTATTTTTATTTTCCTGAAAGAAAGAAAGAAGCTGTACCTTGTAGTTTGTTCTTTACTGATTTTAGCTTTTTTTTTTGTTTGCAGGATGATTTGCTTAAAATACTTGGAGAAAAACATCGACTCTATGAGTTTTTGAATACCTTCTCTGTGAAATGCTCTTATTTGCTTTTTAACAAGGAGCATGTAAAAACAATTCTCCTAGAAACAACAGCTCAAAAATCTGCAGAAAATGCTCAGCATACACAATCTTGCATGAATATATTGGTGGTAAGAATATGCCATTTGGCTTTGTTCTTTTTGCACTGTTATTTAACATTTAACATTTGTCTATGAATTATAAGCAAATACTTCACAGCTTTTGCTTGTAATGACTGCAAAGCAAAGTAAGAATTTGTCTTTGCTGGATGCTGGTTGATTCTAATTAGTGAGCTAAGAGTATTGTGTCTGTCAAGTGCCAACTTATTCTACGAGCTTAAGTTGTTTGGGAAGGCCGAGGAATTGTGAACAATTTTCAAGTGGAAAAAACTCAAATCTGCATCTTCAGTGGAGGTGAAATTTAACTGAATTTTAGAATGGAGGTGTTATGAATTGAACTCTTGGCCTTGGAGAGGCATTGGTATGATTCAATCAATCAGTTCATCCTAATTGTTTGAGCTGATAAAAGAGAGCCCGAGAATGGTTTTCATAAATGTCACATGAGTTAGGATGGTTTTCATTTTTCAATATCATATGCAATAGTTTAATGGTATTTAACTCTGCTGTGAAGCAGCTGTATGGCCCAAGTCACTTTGGACATGATAATTAAGAATTACTAGAGCAATATTTTTATCTTCTTGGTATACTTCAAATTGCAGATAATTGCTCGCTTCAGTCCATTGCTCCTTCGTGGAAGTGAGGAGGAGCTGGTGAATTTACTGAAAGATAATGATGATACAATCAAGGAAGGTGTTCTAAATGCTGTGGCTAAGGCTGGTGCTACTATTCGTGAACAACTTGCAGTCACATCAAGGTACTACTGTTGTCACTGTTAGCATTTAAATGCATTTCCTTGATAGTTTTCTTACCATCTCCTTGTTCCATGCAGTTCTGTAGACCTTATATTGGAGAAACTATGTTTAGAAGGCAGTCGGAGGCAGGCAAAGTATGCTGTCCATGCACTGGCTGCAATTACAAAGGATGATGGCCTGAAGTCTCTCTCTGTTCTATACAAGGTTTCATTTAGTTTATTCATTTTATTACTCTGATTTTCGTTAGAGGTGAGCCTTGGCATGACGGTAATGTTGGTGCCTTGTGTGGACTGGAGGTCTCAAGTTCAAATACTGGAGACATCCTCTCTGCTTTCAGTGATAAGACTGGATACATCTACCCTATCCAAGCCCACAAGATGGAAGCCTTGTTCAATTTGTTGCCTTCATTCTGATTCTTCTGGTTGCCTTATGTGCAGAAACTTGTAGATATGCTGGAAGATAAAACACATCTGCCTGCAGTACTTCAGTCTCTGGGGTGTATTGCACAGACAGCAATGTCTGTCTATGTAACCAGAGAGAAGGAAATTGAAGAATTTATACTAAAGAAGATTCTGAAAAGTGATAGTGTAATGTTTCAAATCTCTTTATAATGGTGTGCTTGTTTATGGAATAAGCATGATTGTTGATTTTCATCTAAATGTGTTTTTCTGTTTCAGCAAGAAGATAACCCGAAAACATCTTGGGATGATGAAAGCGATCTTTGTAAGCTGAAGGTTAGTACGATGAACTGTCAACTCTGTTTAAAATACTTTAGGTTATTGTTTTTGTTCTGTGATTTGATACATAAGAATATGCTTATAAGCTGGCTTCATTTTTGGAATCTTGTTCTCTCTATTTCTCACTGATCTTTCTTGTTTTTCTTTCTTCACTGCAGATATATGGCATTAAAACATTTGTAAAGAGCTACTTGCCAGTCAAAGATGCTCATGTTCGTCCAGATATTGACAGGATTCTTGATATACTCAGGAATATTTTACTATATGGTGAAGTATCAAAGGATCTAAAATCAAGGTATATATATCAGCTTCAGATTATACTTTTTATAGATTAAATAAATTTTTAAATTTGACAATGGGTTTAAATACTATGTACTCATTTATGCTTACTTGCAGTTCAGTTGATAAGGCCCATTTGAAGCTAGCTTCTGCAAAAGCAGTTCTTCGGTTGTCAAGACTTTGGGATCACAAGATACCTGTTGATCTTTTCCACTTAACTTTAAGGGTGTCCGAGGTGGGCTGAGTCTTCTGTTTGCCAAATTTCTTCTAGACTATTAATTTGTTTTCATTGCATTATTATCAAGATAAAAGGCTACTTCTGTGCATATTTAAAGGGGGTTATTAATTTGTTAAAATTTTCAATTAAATGGGGGGAATAACTGCTTATCATGGTCATCTTTTCGAGTTTTGTAGGATAGTTTCCCTCAAGTTAGGAAGATACTATTGGGTAAAATTCACCATTATATCAAAGACCGCCTTTTGGATGCCAAATATGCATGTGCTTTCTTATTGAACATATTTGGATCCAAACCAAACAAGTTTGCAGAGGTAAGTTGCTGATTCATTGTCTTTTTCAAAATTGAAAATTTTCTTTGCTTTAACTTCAATTTTGAGTTTTTGTTATTACTTCTTTGTGTTAATTCAGGATAAACAGAACCTGGCCGACATTATTCAAATGCACCACCAGTTGAAGGCACGACAACTTTCTTCACAATCAGATGCAAATTCCTTGGCCACTTACCCTGAGTACATTCTTCCGTACCTAGTTCATACACTTGCTCACAATTCATGTCCTGATGTTGATGATTGCAAGGAGTTTGGAGCATATGATGATATATACCGGTATCAGTTCTTACCCACACTAGACATGGTTTTCTGGATGCAGTATTTGAGTACTCTTTTAATAGTTTATGAAAGGAGATAATAGAATCTTCTCTAGGAGCAGTTCTTCTAGCTTCCTTTTGGTGTTTGGTTAATGGTCCTTTTAGGAGTTTGTCTTTTGCATATCTGTGGAGAGATTTATGTGATGTGCATATTTATTTCTTTGTTTTTTTTTTCTTCTGTGTGACTTCTTTCATTCTTGCGCTTTTGTTGTCCTCTTACATTTGTGTATTCCTCTTAATAACTTCGTTGTTTACTAAAAATGGTTGTGAAAAGATTTAAAAGAGAGATCTAGAAAAGAAGGGATAGAGGAAATTTGGTTTACTTTTGGTAATTCATAAATGTTAGTGCTATTTCTAATTATTTTATGACATATTAATGTATGAAATGTTAGTATTTGACTTAAATTTGAAAGATATGAAGAATACCGCATGGTCATTATGTTGCGGCCTTCTAAAAAGTTTGCCTTTATGCCTAACCAAATTGCATTGCATTATTTCACATACTGTGGTAAGCTTATAGATTGATGCCTACTTGTGTCTCTTTAACAGATTTTTGTATTTTTCGTATGTGCTTATGATTCTGATGTGAAATATGAACGACAAATGCAACTGGGCTTATTGCCTACAAATTTATCAGACATCAAAATGTAATAGGTTGAAATGCTCATTGTTTCTGAATTTATATGTTATGAATTTTCAGGCAGTTTCACTTAATACTTTCGATGCTACTGCAAAGAGATGAAGATGTCAAGTCAGAAGTAACTACTGACAAAGAGAAGGAAATTATATCTACTATCACTTGTATCTTTCTGAGTATCAAGCATTCTGAAGATGTAGTTGACACATCAAAGTCAAAGGTTGAAATTAAATTATCTTTTCCATTATATGTTCAAAATTGCTAAAGTCAAAGTGACTAGAGACTGTACTCTTACATCTTTTATCAATGGATGTCCAGAATTCTCATGCATTATGTGACCTCGGTTTAGCAATAACCAGACGCTTAGTGCAGAAGGATGTTGATTTGCTAGGATTGTCACATTTGGTTTCTCTACCTCCAATGCTATACAAAGCATCCGAGAAGGAAGGAGATGACACTGGGGTATGCTCCTTATTTTTGGTCAAATTTTGTAGTTCCTTCCAATATGCTATTTATTCTTGTTCATAATGTGCAAAGGGCCATCCAACTAAGACAGTTTTGTAGCAGCGGAGTTGCTCGCATCATATTAACGTCATATACTGATTTTTAATTTTATTACATCGTTTTAAAATGTATGTACTGAAGTTGTAGACTTGATACTTTAACTCAACATTTGGTTTTTAATTAATAAAGTTTGCATGATGCTTGAGTTCTGCTGCATACATTGGGTGATTTTGTGACAGGGAAACATTGCCTACCAATCAAACATCGTGTTATTGATGGGTGTGATTAGGGTTGTTTTGTGTAGGTTCTTTCCTTAACAGGCAATGAAGTTGGGTTCATTCATGAATATTTATTTACACTTTAATGACACTACCTCTTCTTCGAGTAAAATCTATACTGAGTAACCTAAAAGCAAATATCAATTAGCCAAGTTGTCTTTTCATTGAATAAAAGTATTATTATTTTTAACATTTATAATAGATCTTGGAATACTTTTAATAAAAATATAGTGCTAATTAATGCCTTTGAAATATTGTCAGGTAACTGAAGTTAAAAGCTGGTTGGCTGATGAAAATGCCTTGGCTCACTTTGAATCTCTTGAACTAGATATGGTATGTGAAATTCAGTGTGAAAGTGACGTGACAACTATCATTGTTTATAAATCTTGAAACATATTATTTCTTTTGTGTCAGGTTCATTCCCAATCAGCGGAGAATGAAGCTTCAAAGGATGATGAAAAGGACGGAAATGAGATGCCTCTGCGAAAGATGTTAAAGCACATAAAATCCAAGGGAACCAGTGGCAAAAAGGGGAAAAGGAATAAGTCTGTGCCAGCTGAAACAAAAAAGGCAGAAAGTGATTTTGACACTGTAAATATGGCCAGACAAATTAATGGGGATAACTTAGGGACCTCTTCTAATGTGGAAGCAAGTAATGGCCACGGACATTCTTTGAGTAAGAAGGCCCTGAAGGATCTAGATTCTGCAGCAGGTAAAAAAAGACAAGCTAAAGAAACAACACCTGTTCCAGTGCCAAAACGTAGGCGGTCTTCATCTACTCATGGAAAATTGACATTATCAACTAGTATATCAAAGACATCCCGAAGAGTTTCAGGAGAAGAATCCCCTCAACCCAAACTTTTACTGGATGAAGAAGTTAACCCTGATGCAGATGGCAAAGCTATCCAGAAAAAAATGGTCAAAGGCAGTGAAAAAGATTTGTTATTATCCTCGTTAAAACAAAAGGTTAACGTTTTTGATGGCTATCATAATGATGAGTTGAACAAACCTGATGAGCATGACATGATGGTACAATCTTACTGTCAAGTATATTTATGCTGGTGTGAGATCTAATAGATTAATGCTGTACACTTCTGCTTATTATTCTTTGACCTCTGTTACAGAGTCTTGATCGTGTACAACTAAGTGATAAGACTGTTAGTAACATTAACAAGTCTTCCACGGGGTCCACTAAAAAGGGGAAAAGAAAAAGTATTGCAGGAATGGCTAAGGTAAGCTCTATTACTAGCCTTCTTCTTAATCATATGTGTGGATCTTTTACGCTTTCCCCCAAACCCCCTTTCCCTACCCACCTTATCTATTTTATAATTTGTGGTCATGCAAATATCTTGGAATACACAGTTTGATAATTTGAGTTTATTTACCATATGCAGTGCACAACAAAGGGAGGTGAAATTGATATCGAAGATCTAATCGGTTGCAAAATTAAAGTTTGGTGGCCTATGGATAAGAAGTAAGTGCTAATGATAAATTTTATAGGGACCAGTTACCGAATAAAAAATAAATTACTTTTGGCCATTAGGAAGCACATGAAGAATGTTCAAAGCTTTATTTGAATAAACTTCTCTACAAGCACTTACATCAAAGGAGAATAGGAATGAAAAAAGAAATAATCTTCTTCCATAAGTTACAATTAGAGTATGCATAAATTAGTTTGTAGAATTTATTTTATTTAGCTTCTCTAGAAGTTGAATTTTAAGTTAATTTTCACTTACGGGAGAAACTTATTTCAGTTTATAATTCTTATTTTCTTCTATAATGTATTTGTGGGCAATTTTAGCTAAATAGGGCCTTGGTTTTGAGTTGTTTTAGCACATTTTTTAATATAAATTGCTTGCAAATTCAGGTGCTTCTACTGGATACTGCTTTCTTATATTTCTTAGTCTTCATTCTGAATCTGTTTGCATTAACTTATGTGACATTTTTCTGGCTCTTCACGTCCTCTAAAATTATTTTACTCATTTTCTTCACATAATCTCTATTTGTTCTCATGTTGGCGCCTTTGATGTTCTGTAGATTTTATGGAGGCACCATTAAGTCCTATGATCCTTTGAAAAGGAAGCATGTGGTAAGCTGATGCTGAACTTGCCCTTAGGATTTGGTACACTGTTTTTCTCCCGGCTGTATGTTAACTATTACTTACAATCATGAAACAATGTTACTGTGGAAGATATTATATGAAGATGGAGATGTAGAAATACTCCGATTGGAAAAGGAGCGCTGGGAGCTTGTTGACAAGGGCCGCAAATCTACTAAGGTATCTGGTTTTTCTTTACTTCGCTCTTCCTTTCTTTGAAGTATTTATTTATTTTCTATTTCCAGTAAAATATATTAGTCACCATTAAATAAGTCTAAATAACTGATGTATTTCTTTTTTAAATTTCTGGCCAGAAGATAAAGCTCTCCTCACTTGAAGCGTAAGTATCCGCTTGGCATATTGATTTTTATTTAGTTGGTTTTCCAAAATACATAGTCATAAAATGGTTATTAAATTTTAAAATTAAGATAATAAAGTTAATTGAATACATGTTGTCTACTTTAAGGGAATTGTTAAAATTTGTATATACTACCTAGCTTATTACATGGTCTTATAGACCTGTACCCTGTGGTCTCCATTTTATGCACTCATTTTTGTGATATTTTCATACTTTGTAGTTCTGGGCAAAAGCACAAAGGTTCAAGTGGCTCATCACGTAAAAAAGCGAAAAAAATGTAAGTGGAACCAGAGATCCTTATTGCACATTTTTTTTTTAAACTTGTGTTAGGCATCACTATTGCACATATGTGATTTTGTTATATGTTCTATTTATTATAATTTGTATGCTTGTTTCATTCTTTTTATCGGCTTGTATACTTTTTCCTTGTAGAATCAACGGTAATCAGCCTTCTAGCAAACCTGTAAACCGTGCATCAAAAAATAATTTGCATCATGAGGATGCCAAAGAGACTTCGGAGATGTCAAATCCTAAAGAGACGGCAGCCCCTAAAGCCAATGAAATGTACTCAGGTAAATATATCTTAAAAGACATTATATAGCTGAACGTTAATTTTACTTTGGAAATGAATATTATACGTAAAATATATCAACTGCGGTGACTTTGGTTCCTCACTGTGTTAAGACCATGGTGGTCTCAAGTATGTATCACATGAATCATGATCTCCAAGTGAATCCCACAATTCTAGCAGAGTGGTGCTAACATGCCGTGTGGATTTCATTGGAAACACAAGCGCGATGCCACGACAATGTTGTTGAGTCTCCAATGACGTTGTGAAGTAGGTGATGCAGGCAATCGTAGCTGCCTTATCGTTGTAGGTTTGAACTGCATCCTAGGCTTGCATCCTCGTCAAGGGTATTTCCATGAGTTTGCAAATGTTGAATCCAGCTAGTGGGTAAGAGATAGAAGTCAGTGATTAAGGTTTTAGGAACAAAAACAAGATAAGGAAAGAAAACCAGGTCAGGTCTCGTGACACTCCCATAATTTAAAAAATGACCAGTGTCCTTGTTTATATTTTTTTGTATTATTTTCCGGGATAGGCTTCAAGAAAGCACAATTGTATTCTGGATAATGCAATCTGTCCGGAAAAAGTGCACCCTCCATAATTTCTGAAACATCTTTTTTCTTTAAATTCCAGATTAGGTCTGCGATGGAAGCAATCACAATACCCATCCTAGAGAAAAAATTCATCCCATCTCCATACTCAAATCTAACGAGTATAAGTTTTTGTTCCATTCTCATCACTACATGGTAACGGGTATACCCATACCCGTTCTTTTACTGTTTTAATATCAATTAATTATTTTTTATAAAATAATAAAAAAAAACAGTAAAGGAAAGATAATATTATTAAATATTCAAATTTTAAAAGGAATGTTGTTCTTTAATATCAAATATTTAGAAATAAATTATATTATAATTATATACATTTCAAATTAGAATACCAAATAAGATTTCATGATAACCAAAACATTTATTAAATTTGTAAACATTAATTAAACCTAGTTGGTAAAATTTAAAAATATTTAAAAAAATACATAAAAGGAAAATAAATATTGAAATTATAAATTATTTTAAATGTCTATTTACTTTAAGTTTAATAATTTAAATGGAAATGAGGATACGGCAGGAGGGTGACGGGACGGATATGTACATCCCTATTTTTATACCTAATCGAAAAAGTTGGATATTATCCGTTAATCTGGGATTTCTGTCAAAACGAGGACGAGTTCGGACAATATCCACGGGATGGGTTTATTTGCCATTTTTACTTATGCATTGTAGGTTTGAACTGGGTCGTAGGCTTGCATCCTTGTCAAGGATGTTCCGATGAGTTTGCAAAAATTGAATCCAGTCAGTGGGTGAGGGATAGAAGACATCACTAAGGGTTTAGGAACAAAGAAAAGATAAGGAAAGAAAGCCGCGTTTTGGGTATGGGTCTTTGCTGCCTTCAAACTGGATTTAAAGAAAAAGACAATAGTGTCCTTTTTTTCTATTATTTTCCGGATTAGACTTTCCATAAAGCAACAAATTGTGTTTCGGATAGAACAATCTCTAGTTATAATGCTACCTGTGGTTATGGGATTAACAGCTACGGATTGAACTTTCTGGAAAAAGTGCTCCCCTGCCACGTTCTGGAACATGTTTTTCTTATTCCAAATTAAATAATCCAGAATAAACATATTTTGTTATTCTACAAGAAACATGCATATTTTGTTATTCTACAAGAAACATGTTTCTTTAATTCTGGATTAGGTCATCCGGAATAAATTATGGGGTAATTTTTTATAAACTCATGTGTTTATTTATTTTGTGTATTATAAATAGTTAATTGGGCTGCAACTTTAACTTAAAGGGCCAACAAACAGTTTAGAGTCTGTTTTTTTTGGAAGGATAGCCTAGACGTAAAATTATGTCAATATATATTTGTTTTCATATTTCGTGTTACCTTGTGTTAAAATGATTCTAAAGATATGTTTTTAGTTATTGATCACGAATCTTATTTTTCACGTTTCAAAAATAGCCTTTAGGATGCATACTTCCTATCGCGATTCAACTAGCTTGGTTACGACTTGTTCTTCATTTTTTTTTCCTCATTTTCTTAAGAGAAATTTCTTTTCAAGGTGATTCAAAAGAGGAATTGACTGGAGGGTTTGAGGAAATCACGAGAAAGGAGAAGTCTATCAAAGGTACAAAATCAGGTTCCAGAGGAAAACGGCTACGGAAAGAGAAGAATTTTCGCTATACCGAAGAATCGAATGAAGAGAGGCAGGATTATAATGAGATGGCTTCTGAAGATAGAGAGAGTGTCCCACAAGATAGTTCCGAAGAGAGAGAATTGGATAAATCAAATGGAGCCTTGAGGAAAAATATTAATGGAGAAGAATTAGATTCTGAAAGGCGTGAAGATGATAGCGATGCTGGAAGTAGTCTTAGAGAAATGGCTAGATCACATATAGAGCCTTCAAAGAGTCGTTATGATGATGAGCATGACACAAAAGCAGAGATTTCTGATGACGTGCCTCTGGTAAATAACTCTGCTATTGCAGCACTCATGTTATTTTAGTGTTTTCTCCAAGCTCATAATTTGATGTTGATTGATGCAGAGTAAATGGAAGCGTAGGATGGGTAAGAAAAGCTCGAGGAAAGAACAATGAGCAGTTTAGCTGTTGCGATTTGTCTGTGAAGATTGCAGCGGAGTTGATGCTGTTGTACAAGTACAGGTTTTTAGCTTGAATGATGACTGCACTGCCAAATTGGAGATCTTTTAGTTATTAACATTAATAAATATGCTTAGCAAGTCTTGTAGCCACCCTGTAGAGCATAAAATAACAGCAGTCATCCCCATGTTTATAAAGAAAAAATGGTGACACTTTTGGTTTCTTTAGGGCTATGTTTCTGCTAAATTACCTTCAATTATTAGTTTAGGGGATAGGATTAGTACATGAATATGATTTATCTAGGTGCCGTTCATCCTTCCAACACAATTGATATAATTGATTCGGTCAATCAACAATGTGTACAGCTATACGTGGGGATAATTGCATCTGTATCTTTAGGACTTCAGCATATTTGTACTTCGCCGCATACAATTGAGAAAGGTGACCTTATCATCCTCTCCTTAATTTATATATTAAACCAGTTGCACCAAACTGAACGACGAGTACATGGAGTTAAAGCAAATCAACCAGTGTATCAGATTAGATACCATCTTTAATGAAGAGAATTGAGTAAATTATCCCAAGTCTGTAATAGATACAATCAAACCATTTTTAATTTAGTACAATTTATTTTATAATGATTAATTTTGGCATGTTTTTGGTGAGTAAGTCGTGAGATTTAAAGTGGAGAGACCAATGAAAATCATGAAACATTCTTCACGTAATATTGAGAATTCTGCTGCTCTCGCCGAGTTTTAACCTTACAAATGAGGGTGCAAACGTGTACGATCAATTTATCATTTCTTTAACTTTTCTTCTTAATTAAAATGTTATTCGATGGCTAAAATTAATGGACGGAAATATATAAAAAATATAAAGAGGATTCCATTATTGGATTGATGTGGTCAAGTACATGAGTAGGAAGAGTAAGATGCTTAAATCAGTTTGTAGACATAATGTTTTGGTTTTACCAACCTCATAATAGCTGGTCTGAAAATTAAACTCTTTCAGACAAGAATGGTCACAGCGAGGGTCTTTCCTGTTCATTCACAAGTTTCTTTTCGAAGTAAAGTTTTAGTAATAAATTAGTTTGAGTGGGTGAAATTATAAATAGAAGACCAAAATTTCAAACATTTGTAAACTTTGTTCATTATTAAAGAAAGATTTCTGAATATGAATGGTAAAAAGCAACAAGAAAGGAAATTTGTCAGATACAGCGAGCATTCATTTGTTCAAACCACCATCAAGTCTGGTCAACGGTCAATCCTACGACAACAATTGACCGGCACCTGGCGTTTCGTATTGTTGTGGCTTTGTATTTACCTGCAGCAGTGGGTGGACGAGGACATTCCTCTGGCATTAAATTTGAGTGAGACGAACACCAACAATCTCAAACTTTCTTTCGTATAGTTTTAGTTTACGTTATTGTTGGGTATGTGGGCATGCTAATTTAGTTCAATCTGTTGCTTCTCTGTATTCTCTATCTCAGTTCACTGCATGCTTTTTGTTGTTGTGGCGGAGTTGATTAATAGATATTTGTCACTTTTTTAGGAGTAAATGGATGAACAATTGAGGTTGCTAAAAGTCATTGTTGTGCAAGGGAAAAGATTAGTGATCCGGGATTTCAAGAGCAGTGACCCTTATGTTGTTGTCAAGCTGGGAAATCAGGTAACTTGGATATACATTTCAATTTTACCTTATGTCTATTTTTTTTCATATCAAAAGCCTTACACGTTAGAACACTGTAAATGATTCATTATCATGAATCAGACAGCGAAGACCAGGGTCATCCATTGTTCCTTGAATCCTGTTTGGAATGAAGAGCTGAGTTTCACTCTGACCGAACCTTTTGGATTTCTGAATTTGGTGAGTTTCCTCATTCACTTTGAGATTTGAAAATCCAAAACAAAATTTGTGAGATTTAAAATTCACTTCTCTTCAGTTGATTGAAAGGAAGAAAAATCTTGAGATGACCTAAAAAGAGAAGTAAAAGAGTATAGAATTAAGGGTTTATTGATTTGCAGCTTGTAATGTGGTGGGCAGTGGTAAGAGACCTGGATAGTTTGCACTGGATCTATTGTTCAAACTTCTTGTGTAAGGTTACTGATTATGTCTTAGTTACTGATGTTGTGTGAGTGCTGGTTTTTGCACAGGAAGTGTTTGACAAAGATTTTCTGAAGGCTGATGACAAGATGGGGAATAGTTATCTGAATCTTCAACCATTGATGTCTGCATCAAGATTAAGAGATATTTTAAAGGTGTCCTCTGCCTCTGGTGAGACAACATTGAGGAAGGTGACACCTGACACTGAAAATTGTCTTGCTCGTGAAAGCAGTATCAGTTGTGTTAATGGTGAAGTGGTACAAAATGTTTGGTTAAGGCTTCGTGGGGTTGAGTCTGGGGAGCTACAATTGACCATCAAGTTGATCACTTCCTCAAATTAATGTATATTGCAACTTTTTTTACTCTTTTGATCAACTCTTCATATTCAAATTAAATTGCCTGCATTCCATTGCAGCATAGTTTAGTTTTGAAGCTGCATATTCAAATGAAATTGTTTGCATTCCCTTGTATTGGATCACAGATTAGTGGATGAAAAGCTAGTTACTTCACCCTTCTTATATTAGCCATGAACAACACCTCTTTTACATTTCTGATTTTGGTGATTTGTACTTAATGGAACAGAAATGTAAATTTAACAAGTTTATAAGTCAAATAATTTAAGTACAGAAGTAAAATCTTGGAAAAATTCTATTGTTATTATGAGATATGATGGTTGGACCAATGTGAATGTGCTTATCTTTTACAAATTTATATATTATACATTTGTTTCTTTGACCTAGAAAAAAATTCTTTCACACTGTCATTTAACAACCTTATAAGAGAAAAGTAGTCTGAACAAAAATTAATTATTGTATTTCTAAAAAAAATAAAAATAATGAAGAACAATGTGAAATATGTAAAAAATAATAATTCTAGAATCAAAACAACATTATCCTTTGACTTATTAAAATTATAAATATTTCATTTCAATTATGGAAATTTATCCCATACATAAATATGTTTACAAAGTTAAATTAGTTTAGAAATTATGAAATTATTTGAAAGTGACTATTTAGTGGATCAAAGTTTACTTTAGTTAGTAGAAATCTTAGAAAGAATAATACAAAACTCATTTAAAGTTTCATAATAAGGTAACATAAGTTTTGACCACGTGTGACTTAACATTGAATTCAAATCCATTTTTAAAATTAATATTATAAATAAATTGTCAATTTTAGTGTTGATATATCCAACTTAATGAATGTAGGTCTAAACATTATTTGGGAGCAAAGTGGGTTAAGGGTCTAATCGTGAATATGGTTGCGGGTCAAATAGGAAATACTCTTTTGTCCATCTTTTATTTGATAGCATTAAGATATATTTTTTTTTGTAATTTTTATTTAAATGATAAAATTATTTTTGTAAATTTTATTCATATTTTTTTATAATTTAAAAGATTAATTGTTATAATAAAATATTATTTATTCTTAATTTTTAAATGTAATATAAATTTAAATGTTAAAAATTTACATCAACTAAAAATAAAATAAATTTACATCAATATAATAAAATATTATTTTATTAATATTAATATTAGGTCTTAAAATTAAATTTTTTATCACGTTATATGATCATATTTTAATAGATTTTTTTTCAAGAGTTATATATATTGAATTTAAAATTATAATTAACATTTTTGCATGTTTTAGGACTTGACTTTTCAGATTAACTTTATTTAATAAATTTGTTCATATTTTGATTCTTTTCGGTCCAACTTCAACTTTTTATTAATCATATTTTGACTCTTTTTCAAACCCAAATAAATAAGACCAATAAAATAAGTAGACAAATTAATCTATGGTTTTTAGTGAATAACGGACTATCCGATTGAGCCTAATTTATTTGAACAAATGCAACACTCACGGGTTTTTAATTTTATATTTCACAATTCATTTCACTTATCTATTTAATTAGTTATGCTATTTTATCATAAAATAAAAACTATAAGTGTTACCTTATGAAAATTACTTTTAAATGTTAACAGATAACTAACTTATGAAAAAATAGCCACGTTAATAATATCTACGAATATTAAAATTAGATTTTAATACTAAAATTTAACGACTTCTAATGGTTACATTTAAAATGTTTTCTTTTAAAACATTAATTCAACATATGATGAAAATTAAAATTTAAGGTAAAATTTATTGAATATCTGAACTCAGTCAAGCTTTTTATTCAACCTCACTCAATCTTCACACACTTTCTAGAAACACGATTATTCATATTATATATATTTTTTATTTTAACAAAGTAATTTTGACAAAGTAATTTTTTAAGTAAAAAAAATACTATTTTATTACTTCGTTTTGATTAAAAGATAAAAATTTATTTATTTAATTCTACTTATAAAACTTTATTAAGTTTGTAAGAAAAATTTGTCAACAAATAATTTTTCATACAAATGTTTTTATTTAAGTTTATCTTTTGAGATAACGTGTTTGTTGCTATTAAAACGTATTAAAAATATAAAGTTTTATGATTAATATAAAGTGATACAATAGTTAATGTAGATGTAATTTTTATTGTTTTTATTATCTATATAGATGATTAATTTATATTGTTTTTATTAAAAATATGTTACATAATAATGACGATTTTATTATTTGTGACGAGGATCACCTTTTGATCATTGTAAGTGATGTTGTGAAAGGTATTGAATAACATGATAATCTTATTATAGTAAAGATATAATGGGTCCTGAATTATCACTGATTTAATTGTTAAATATATTTTTAATAAAATATTACCAATTATTTTACATTAAATGTAATTTATTATTTACCATAATCTTTAGGGATGGCAACGGGGTGGGTACGGGTATCATGATCCCATCCCCATCCCCATAATAAAAATTCATCCCCATCCCCATCCCAAACCCAACGGGTATACAACTTTTGACCCATCCCCATCCCCACCGGGTAACGGGTATTTTCTTATACCCATACCCATACCCATTTTTTTATTGTTCCATATATCAATTAAATATTTTTTATAA
>Ga0209589_1001893_pt1 | contig 35431 bp, 17 predicted proteins | sample CowpeawhiteBW_FD_187525 | JGI IMG/M metagenome (GOLD analysis project Ga0209589, IMG submission 187525) | Root nodule microbial communities of legume samples collected from California USA - Cow pea white BW (SPAdes) (version 2) | ecosystem: Host-associated > Plants > Roots > Nodule | place: USA...
GTAAAAATAAAAACGTCAACAAATTAATCCAGATTTTACACTGATTAATTTGCAAATCTATAACAATAATTAATTGAACAATAATCCTTAAATAGCCTACGATGAATTTATTTTGAAAAAAAAAAAACAACAATGGAATCAATTTTATTTTTATAAAACCTGGCTGATACCATATTTTGCAGAGGATGTAATTTCATAGATTGACAGAAAAAAACATAATAACAGTACAAACCCAAATATAAAGGGCATAAGAAGGAAAGATGGAAAAACAGAAAACAGAGTGTTCAGGTATACTTAATAAATCTCACATCGTTTAGTAGTCGAGGTCAAGCGTAGTTTAAATATTTCTATCTCCCTCCATCATCCGATATCCTTTTTAGGAACAAAATCGTGACGGAACTCCACATTTTAAAACAGATAATACCTCAAGAATGCGGTGGTTGATCCTAATGATGACTATGAGATATACATGCACTAATAATATAAAATTTGATTCACTAGACTTTAGACTAAAGAGCATCGTGTCTTCTCGATCATTTTGTCATGTCTTAAATTATACGAAACCTCATAATACAAAACTTATTAAGTACAAATTGTGATTTTATTAAATATATCGTAATCAACTTGAGATAAAATTTATAGATATATAACCTATATATCTCTAACCTTTATATCTGGATATCTTGATAAATAACTGCAAATTGTATATTGAACTAAAGTAAGTCTAAATCTAAAGTTCAAAAAATTGATTTGTCCCATCTATGTTTATTAATATTTATTATTATTGACTTGTGTCAAAAATAGTTATCATTATTACTAATGATATTTTTTAACATGTATCATCTCCCAAGCCTTTTCAGAAATCAACTATATATAAATTTAGGTAGAATTTTAATCTTTGAAAATTGAATCAGTGTGCTGTCAATTAACCTTTACAAATTAATGATATTTGATTATGTGTATGATATGTGAGTTTATTTTAATATTTATTTGTCTCAAATGTGTAGAGATATGTCATATATTCCTCGCCTACCTTAATTTGACTGCAATGCAACAAGTTACATGAGGACATAAAATATGCACTCGCAAAAAACCCTATACTCTTAATTTATTCAATAATTGATGTTTTTTAATAATTATAGTTACCCATAAATAATATGCTCATGCTGAAAGCTTTACAGTATTCATTTATTAAATATGCTAAAAAGAAAATAGGGGCGAACCCATCTAAAATAAATTAAAAACTGATTCAAATAATCGTAATATTGGAAAAAAAATCCAAAAGGGTGTGGTGTCATCAACTTCATTCACTCGCTTGATTATTATATTTTATATACTTTTAGAAGTTGGTCTAATCATATCATATATTACACCTTAAATTAATAATTTCTTTGTATAATAAGAAAATTTATTGTCAAAGTATGTTTCTTTTGAGAAAAAAAATGAAAGTGATCGATGTTTCATTTTTGCAACTAACATTGCAACTATGGACACTTGAAAATTTATCTACCAATATAAATCATGCTTTTTATGTTCTTTTTGGTGATTTGGTTAAATATATCATGATGTTGTGTTATTGTATTTTTATGTTGGTGTTAAATTACAGGAATATATGATATGATTTTAGGTATTAATAGTATTAAATATTTAATGTTATAATTTTATTTGTGTATTATTAAACATATTCATCATATTTAGAGTAAGATAATTTTTATGGTTATATTTTACTTTGAAAGATGAAAAGAAAGACTAAATCTTTAATAAAAGGAAAAAAATTAAAAATTGCAAACATCAATGCAAATCAAATAGCACAAATTAGAAATGATCTCCAGTTGAATCTTTGTTATCGTTTGGATTATGTACTTTTAAAACTATTGGTTTTATTTTAGTCCTTAATTTTCTCAACGATATTAAAATATGTCATAGGTGGAAAATGCCACGTGTTATTTATTTATTTTTATAAAATTAATTTTTTTTTTCGGTCTAACCCGTACTTTTCACATCATTTAAAAAAATAAAAATTATTTCTACAAAATTAATTAATTTATTTTAAAATTTTGATTGTTGCGACAGCTAAGCTACGTTTTTTGAATTAATTAAAAAATAAATAAAAACCCACTAACAATTAGTCTTTGTTTAGTGATGACTATTTCTTAATGGTTAATTTCATCAAGTATGCCGGTGTATTGAAGTAGTATTCAAGAGTCGTATCCACAGAGATTTGTCAAGTATCACCAATATTTATACTACAACGATACTTTTGTTAAATTTTGTTGCGTTTTAATTTAGAATAGCAGGTGAAATGAATAATAGAAACAAGTGACAAGGCTGAATGTCTTTTCCATTCCAAAAATTTTGTATTCCTTTCTCATCTTTCACCTAAAATTTGTCAAGAACAATGTTCTAGAAGTGCTCTTTTAGGTAGATCTAGATGTATCCCTAAAGTCTAAAACCTAGAGAAATTTAGAGCCAAGGTGATTCATCTACTCTTGGTAGAATAAATCCCTCTTTAATGTTCAGGACTTTCCTGCCTCGGATCCCCTCTAGTTACCAATTAGGCACTAGTACAAGTATGGCAAATTTTTTGGACCATAATTCAAACTAGTTTCCCAACTCAATTTGAACCAGTTAAAATGACATAGAGAAATAAAACAATTCACAGTTTAATGAATCAAGACACCAATAGATACATAAGAAGAAATACTTAATATACTTACTATATTCAAAGAGTTTTGTAGTTTCACTTCTATTTCCTCCACCACTTGCATGATATTCTACTCACGTATAACATATGATCATCGTAGGTGAAAACCACAACCACAAACCGAAGGGCAATACTACATATGTCAATTCCATCATCAAATCAAATCTATATTTTTCATCGCGCATACATAATCATTTGTTAAACAAGTTACATGTTCCATCATTTATCACTTTCTCCTAATCTTTATTCTAAATGTGGTTAATCAATCAAAATTGCATCACAGGTAGGATTCATCATCTAATTCGAAGTCAATAATTACTAGAAAGAAATCCATCATCTCTTATAATACAACGTGAAGCCCCAATCATCACAACACAATAGATAATAGGGTAAGCTAAAGTAAGTATAACAAAACATATCCTTTATAATATATCATAGTAGGATGAATTTTAATCCCATTCAATTCAACCGTCGCATACTCTCAACAACAATGAAATGTCTATGAAAACATGCCCACATAAGCACAAAGATAACCAAACCTCATGACCCACAAGCCTTAGACTTTTAACTCTACTTCCAAAAGTCAAGTGTATTGAGCAAACTCCAAGACTTTGCACTTGCCATACTCACTCCTATCTCTCAAAAGTCTTGTTTTCTTAAAATATCGTGTAAGGGAAGTGCAAGATTTATGAATCTACTGTAATGTAAGAAAAGTTAATCATTTAGAAGTTATTAATTTTCTTAAAATATCGAGTCTTATTTTTAAGATTTAATTTGGGGTATTCATAATTTTTGTTTTGTAAATAAGTGAGAGGTGACAAATTTATAATATAAAAATTATGGTAAAGAATAAAATAATTGATTCTTTTTTCAAGAGGAAGGCTTGTGGTGAAGATGAAAAAAATGCATCTACGTCATCTAAAATTGAGAAACTTCATGAAAATCCAAAAATTGAAGAAAATGAAAAACAACTCTCTAAGGTTCCTAAAGTTCCTTCATGGTTAGAGTATTCGCCATTAAAAGATATTGCATATTGCTTACCGTGCTATTTTTTTAGTACAAAACCAAGCGGACGACATAGCTAAGATGTTTTCATTGTTACAGTTTGAGTTGATTTTCATGGAAAGAGATATTGCAACTGGCTTCAGTTCTGATTCAATTATTGAATATTTGAAGTCATTGAAAGAACGTAGGGAAGTAAAGATAACTTTTATTTTTTTAATATATTATTGTTGATGATAAACTTTATGTTACTCTTTAATATATATTATTGTCATATTGTTTTGGATTCTATTGTCATGAGTGCTTGTTTTGAATAGAGAAAATGATGTAAAAAAATGAAAAAAAATAATTTATATATAACAAATATAATTTGTCTCCCTAAAATTTTTGTTCAATTTTCGCCACTATAAATGGATACCCACGGGTAACGGGTACGAGTATTTTTAATACCCGCATGGTAACGGGACGGGTACGGGTATCATAGTATATGTACCCGTGGATACTCGTACCTGTTATACACTAATTTAAAATAAAAAAAAATATAAAAGTATATGATTAAAATATTAACATATTGATTTTGAATAATTAGTTTTAAAAAAAAATCATTTCTTTGTAAACTGTCATTCAACACCATTTAAATTGGTTATTTGAACTTTGTTTAAAATTTATGAATTTTATGTATTGTATTTTATTTGAATTTACGATTAGAATATATTGTTAAATATTTATTTTTATTTTTTTATAAATGTTCGCAGGTATCCGTGAATATTAAAAAATTATGCAAATATCTGCATAATGGATACCCGACAGATATGGATACAGATACATAACGAATATTTATCCAACGGGAAGGGTACGGAAAATTACTATTCGTACCCGCCCCGTTGATATCCCTAACTATATGCATGTAATTTCACCTGTAACAATAAAATTTGTAAGACTAGAACTTATCATTTTCCTTATTACTAATCCTGGTTTACTTTATTGTATAAATATAAACTTATTTCTAACAAAAATTAGATTAAATATACAATCTCAATTTATACATATTTGAATAAATTCATCATCTCTACATTATTTTCTGCTTATGAGTCTACAAATTAATACAAAATAAAACAAACTTTGAATAATAATATTTAAAGAAGTAGTTGATTAAAGTAAATTAGATGTTACATATAACAGTAATAATAATTAGTAGTGAATTTATCTTTCTTCTGTCATTTCTTAATTATAAATATAATATATTTTTAATTAGATGACGGGTTATTTGTCTATATAATTGGTCACAAGTATTAAGTATAAATTCATGAATCTGAATAAATATTATACTTAAAATAGAAAATAATTTGATTTGAGGATTTCAACAAGAATATATATAATTATTAAGAAAAGTTTGAAAATCTGAATAAATATTATACTTAAAATAAAGACGCACATAGAAATAGAAGGTTGGCTTTCTGTCACAAACTTATTTTAATGGTATTAATATTTAAAATATTTATAAAATTAAATATTAATATTTGACCAAATTATTAATATATAATTTGACCAATTTTACAAAATGATATTCATAATATTAATATATTATATACTCAAATTATTGTTATTTGACCATAAATTATATTAATACACGGTAACATAATTATAAAAAAAAAAAAAAACTGTCACTATTATTTACTAATGTACGCCAGGACTTTATTAGATCATGCTTTCTTAATATATTTGTTCGTTTGGGAAATTGCATATAATAGTTTACAAAATAAGTTTTCTGGAACCATCATCACTGCTATTTACCAAAAAAGTTATGTTCTAGAAATCATGTTTCAAAAATTTAGTAAAACTTACTCAGAAAGGTTTTGGAAAAAGATGAAATAACATTAATTATAGCAAGTATATAGGAGTGCAAATAGAGAGTATGGGGTGCGAGGAGATTTTTAATTTCTGGAATAGAATTCCAGAATGTATTCCATACATTCTGAAACAAATTTTTCTAAATGAAATTTCTAAAGATAATTTAAAAGATGTATATAATATTCTTTTGAAAGAGTTTTTCGAAATATTTTGACATGAAATATATTTCAGAAAGAATATTTTCTAAATATATAAAATGCATCTAGAAAGATCCTTTCAGAACGAGTGGTTATCTACATTTTTTCTCTTCTTCCTCTGGAGGATTTTTCCTTTCTTCTTTCTTCTGAGCAATGATGACAACAATAATAGTGATTATGTGATGAAGAATATTTGAATTTTTTTTTTCTAATATTATGGTAATACTGTTAGTAATTGTGGGCTGGAAGCGGCCCAAGACTCAATTAGCACAGATGTGTGCAATGAATCCTGACACCAGATTGGTCTCTAAAACAAAAGTCAACATTACATTTGATTAAAAAGAGAAGAAGAAGTGATGAATGTATTATGTAGTAGCCTAGGTGCATATTTATTTTGAACAATAATGCCTTAATGAAGTCATCATGCTTCATAACCCAGCACTGTCAACACATCTATCGAATGTCTAATATCTAATATGAAATATAAAACTGAAGGTTTAAATATTGCTTTATCTTAATTTTAATTCGATTTTATTAATTAGTTTTTTTTTTTCAATTTAATACTAATATTTATGATTTTTTTTTATTTAATTTGATACTAATATTTGTAAATTTTGTTTAATTTGATATTTTTTTTTAAAAATATCATATATCTTTTGATTTTAATTCTATTGATGGAAATATAATACATTGTATTATGATAACATCTTAAGTTGTACTCTTCCTTTTGTATAATATGATATTGTACTTTTGTATTATATATTTTATATTATATATTGAACAAATTTCTACTGTATCAATATGAAAAGTAAATTTCAGATATATTTGATCGAACATATTTTGTACATATTTTTTTCTTTTTTTCTTCTTATGTCTTATCTATATATAATATTTTTATTAACACTATTTAAATAATTAACGAATGAATGTTATTTTGTAATTTTTTTTTAATTTCTTTTCTTTTAATATTAATTTGTTTATGTTAAAGTGATGAAATACATATGATAATGTTAATAATATCAAGCTAATAATAATAATAAATTATACTAATAATACTATTAAGATTAATAATAATAACCATAATAATAATATCATTATTTCAAACTATTATTTACAATTTGTTTGTAGTAAATTATATATTAGTAAACTATCTAAATTTACAATACGTATCTGGATTTATATGGTGGATTCATCATATTTTAACATAATTTAAAATTTAAAATTTTTATTTACAATATTTGTCTTAAAATGATAATTTGTAAATATTATAAATAGTTTAATAATTAATTTCAATTAAAAGTGGATTGCCAAACTTTTATCATCGTATTTTTTATTTAATATTTAATTTAGGTTTAGTTTATTAATAATGTCATTATTCTAATTTTATTTATAGTTTTATATAACATTTTATTATTATTATTATATTAGTATTAACATGTTATTATATTATTATTAATATTATTACGTATTATAATATATTATCATATTGTTAAGAATTATAAAATCTTTTGAACTCTTTGACTTCTATATGAACATTTGAATATTGTTCGTGGGCATTAATATGGTCTATTATTTTTTATTATTTTTTTTATAATTTTTAAAATTTTGAATTTTAAATTCAAATTTTATTACCATATTTTTATAGCTTTTTATAATTTTAAAATTCATATTCAAACTTGATAATCATATTTTTTGATTTTCTTTTAAATTTGACAATATAGATTTTAATTTAAGAAAAAAAAATCGAAATTATTAGTTACTTTTATATCTAAAAAATTTAAAGACCTTATAATTTTTAAATTTTAATAATACAATATGTCTATATTACAGAAATTATTTTTTATTTTAATAATTTAAAATGAAGTGTTCTTTTCCAAATATCATTTTTTTTTACATTTTGAATATCAAATTTTCTATGGTTGACAGTATGAATCTTAATTTAAAATAGAAGAAGACTGAAGATGAGATCGTTTCTTATTTTTGTATCTTGTAAATTTTAAATTAATTCAGTTTTTTAAAATTTTTATAAAAATATAAATTATTATTTATATTTGTTTTTATTCCTTAAGAAACTTTGAATATAGCAAAATCTAATTAAAATTTTAAAATATACAAAATTAAAGATTTTAACAAAATTAAATTGAATAGATTAATTAATTACAAATTTGGTATCTGTCTTGATAGTATATATTTCTTTTCAATTTAAAAATGGATATATTATTAATAAAATGACATATATTTATTATTTTATTTGTATTTGTATTTATATTGTATATTATATATTATATTTACATAAAATGATATTCAATTATAGCAACAGCTTAATGTTTTTAATATTAAAACATTCTTTTATAAAATAAACAAACACACAACTGTAAAGACATTAGTTGTGCTTATTGATAAAGAACCCTATTTAACATTGAAGAGATAAAACATATGTTTACACCAAAAAGAAAATTGTATGAATCAAATACTTTATGCAGACATGACAGTAAATATCCAATTCCATCATAAATTGATATCATTGAAATATATAAAAAGGAAAATTGTATGTATTATTCCTTGCATAAATGAAGACAATGCACTGTGTAGACACACGTATTATTTAGAAACTCTTATCACAAAACAGTAATAATAATTCAATCTTTTTTTTTTCAAAAAATAAAATGTCTTCTTTAGTAACCTAACCAAATAAATGAGAGTTTTTACATGTCAGACCAAATATTGTTTGCAAAAAAGAAATTGGTGCAGAGTGTACAGACACATAAAAAAAATATAAAAACCCTTAGACAATATCGTTTGAAATATATCGTTTTAGTATCACCAGAGTTTTTTAAGTTTGAAATTTATCATAGAAACCTATACAGAAGTATCAGAAAAGAATGTTGGGTTATATTACAGTTTAGAGAGCTTGAAATGTTGTATAATTTTGAACAAGTGGAATATGGAGTATAATTTTTATAAAAATGTTGTAGCTATGAATTAGACTAATTTTAATTTTCCATTATTATTTATCTTGTTGGAGCAGATATTTTTCAATGAGACTTACTATTATGAATATCACACCAAATTTAAGCATTGTTATATTAAGTAGATTTTCAAACAATGTAATTAATTCCAGTTTTGCAAAGGGTCAAATTTTATACTTAGACAAAATGATTTAAATACATAATTTATGAATGATATAATATAGGACGAATTTACATATGATGAAAGTTATAATACTTAAGTTACTATTTGTAAGATAGAAAGTGGAAAAACCTATTTGGCAGGACCTATATAAATTTCATTATTAACAAAATTGAAAAACTGTAAATGCTAAATTGTATCTTTTGATGGATATGTGCATTAATAAGCATGGTCCTAGTAGGGATTGCAGCATTACTGCATTAATAAATTGTACCACACCATGCTTTAGAGAAAAAAATAATATGGGATAGGAGAATAAAATCTTCATTGTACGTGGTCTTCTTCATAAGTATTGAAAAGTGTTGATACTGACATCATGATATAATCCACATATTATTGTTTTAAATATATATATAAATTAAAAAGAGATGTAAAGAAAAAATTGTAATTAATGGTTAAACATAAAGTATAAAACAAAATTGATTTTTTTTCCCAACAAATTGTAGTAAGGGGATTTTCAAAACCCTTGTTGTAACACACTTTTCTAATATGGTGTTAGAGTTAATTTAATTATATAGTAAGAGATAATATTTTATATATCTTTTAGGTTTAATAAAATTTGAAATTCTTGATAATTTTGATTAGTAAAAAATGACGTTTTAAAAGGTGATAGTGGTTTAAAAATAGTGAGACTCGATTATTTTAATAATAAAATATTTTAGTATAAATAGAATTGTTATAAACGAGTCTCATTATTTTAAAACACACAATCTCTCTAGAAATCACTTTTCTAGGATTCTCTGACTTCTCTCTAGAGGTTATATCTCTCTGCTCGTTTGATTGAAGAATCGAGACCATAGGATTGATCCTCTCGGCAAGTTCTTCAAATTGGACCAATCAATTTCTCCGTTCGCGTAAGTTGAGTTTCTGTTCTCTTTTTAGTCTTTGTTGTTCCGGTGCATGTGAACTCTCTTCCGCTTGCATGTGACGTTTTAATCATCAATAGAAGTCTTTGCTGATCAGTGATCATAACAATATCCTAATCGTTCTTGTGATGTTTCTATGTGTAGATAGAGCATCCTGTGGAGTTAGAGACGTTGACCTTGTTAAGGCGTTGACGTTTATAAAGTTGTCTGAGGAGGATAATAGGTAAGGGAAGCTGATAATTGAATTTAATTAGAGGATGCAATGAATGTAATTGTGTGTAATCAGCTATGATGCCCAGACACGGATACAGATACGACACGGATACGGAGATACGATAAAATTGAAATAGTACAAGACACGGACACGGCAAAATATATATATATATATATATATATATATATATATATATATATATATAAAATATTAAAAAAATATACTAAGTGAATCTTATAAAAAATATATATAATCTAATAATTATATTTCATAATAAAAAAATAAAAAAATAAAATAAACATTTAAAATATCAAGTCTTATATATCTTATTTATTTTATTTTTGTTGCTTATCTTTATTTTATTTTGATAAAAGATAAGAAAGCTTTGATTTTCTTTTTAATTTTTAATTTTTTTGGATTTTCCTTTATTCTCTCAGAAATATCAATTTTTTTATAAGTGTATATAATATATAATGAATATCTTCAACGTGAATATATGTCGAAATATTTCATTCGTGAAAATTTTTCTTTTAAAATTTGAGATTGGCAAAAACTTTTCCCAAATTACGTATAATGTAGTGTCCAAATAAATGGAGGCGTATCTGATGCAGTGTCGAAATTGATCGCCGCGTCTGAACCATGAGCAAGCTCCGGACACCGTGTCGTGCAGGTGTCTAGGCCGCCTCCGCGTCGGTGTCCGCTTCGGGAGCGGGAAGCGCGTTCCAAACGACGTGTCAGAGCATCACAGGTAATCAGAATTGATTGTTTAAAGTGTGATGCATTGTGAATTGTTTGATGTTTGGTATAAGTGAAATTGTGATTGCATTGTGTGAATTGAGGTTGAATTGGAAAATGAACACATAAATCATGGCTCTAATTGGTATCATCTCACTTTGCTTGAAAACCATTTTGAAAACTAGACAACACTACCATGGAGGTGCCAATTTGGGTCATGAAATCAAGTGAAACATCTCCCAACGAAAACCAAAATTTGTGTTGTTTTTTGGTGTGAGGCTGAGCCTCAGAATTCAAGACTGAACCTTGAAAGATGCGAGAGGATTAGCGCTGAGCGCCAGCCCAACGGTGCCTTGCGTTGAAAAATGCGAGAAGAATAAGGTTGAGCGACAGTTGAATGGTGCCCCAACGCTGGGACCCTTGCAGGTCTAGAACGAAATTTTAATGCTGAGGCTGAGTGCTAAGCTGCCAAATTTGATGTGTTTGCTGTTTTGATGTGTTTCATTGCATTAACTGATCTGAAATGGATTACTTTGACTGTCTTGGTATGCTTTGAGTGAGATTGGGTGAATATGGATATGTTGTATGTGAATTATGAAGGAGTTTCGTGGAGAAATTCTAAGTGTGGATGAGGTAGTGTATGCAAGGACATAAGGACTCAGTTTTGGTAGGTATCCTAACGCTCCAATAACCATTAAGGCTCATGTAGAGTATAATGAGTTATGTCGTGAGGAGTAGCAAGAGGTCTTAGCCACTGGTCTTGATCAAGTCTTTGGCGCGAAGGAGACTTACCCGGTGTGATGATTGGGTGATAACCCCTTGAGGCCAAACTCTGTAGAGTTTGAGAATCATACACTTGTGCAAGCCACCAAGAGGTCCGATGTCATTTGCATGTATCCGGATAATTGAGTTTAGTGTCAATTGTATCTTCGTTTATATGTATGCCTATGTGTGTTATGTTGGTAAACTGAGTTAAGTTTTCATATGAATATTTCCTTGTTTACATTAGCTTACTCTTGCTTTCTATATTTTTGTCTCGTGTTGTATGTTTTTCTTTTGCGATGATCACCTTTTTTGTGGGAGCAGATGTGGTTGCAGTGTCAAAGACAATTCTGGAGGATGAGGAGCCAGGGTTTTAGGTTGAGGAGGAGGTTGTCAGTGAGAGCTTTAGCAGTGGTCAGTTTAAGTATAGAGTTTACTAGTTTAGTTTAAGTGAATAATTAATATATTTTTATGGTCATATCTTTTGTAAGACTATATTAATATATTGTATACATGGATTATCTGGTTTGGAACTATGATGAAACTCCCTATTTTTATTAGTTTCAAGCTACTAAAAATTAGGATGTTACATATTAGTTTCAAGTTAAATTCTTATCAAACATTTGTGATTAATTGAATATTAAATTTGATAATTTTCATTTAAGTTTTTGTTGATAAATTTTTCCGTTAATCAAGTTGTTTAGTTGTTATTTCAGTTCATCATCTTACTTAATTATCGTCATATATTATTTTATTATTTTATATAATAAAAAACAACAGAAATAAAAAAATAAATTAAAGTCAAAAATTACAAAATAAAATAAATAAAATATTATTTCGTATTTGAGGTAAACATCGATGAGATTTGATTCAGATCTATTTTGACTAATCAATTTAATATTATAAAATTTATATCTTGCTATTTATTTTATCGAATTAAATAGATTCAAATTACAAGTTAATTTGGTAATTACGGATATATATATATATTAAATCAAATATTTTTCACGAAAAAAATAGTTTTATTTTAATAAATGACAAAGTAAATCTTTAATTAAAAAATGACATATATAATCATTTAATAAATGGTACATCATTTAATCAACATGTGTTATAAGTAGGACAATGAAAATAAGGAACTATGTAACCCACTATGTTTCCATGGATTTTGCTTGTTTTAAATTCTATATAATTTCCTTTTTCAACTTCTTCTCTTATTATCCCATTGACTAATGTAGACTCTACCAAATACGCTTCCATTTGCATCACTATGGTTGAATTCCCCTGAACTTGCTCTAATTTAGGTTAGCCTGCAGTTTCATTTTAAGAAGTTAGTTAACATTCTATTTTGCTTCTAATTTAGATGATAATGCACTCATTCCAAAACCGTTTCACCTTGATCCTTTGTTTTTTTCTGGCTAAAGATTTTGAAATGTATTGTTATTGACTTGGTCAATTTAATTATCCTATTGAATGCATGTGACATTGATTGGATCTACATCTTCAAATCTAACATCACCCAACCATGAAGATGCCACGTGTTAAACATACTCTTATCCACAAACACATCAAAACAAAACAAAAACCCCACTTTTTATATTATTAGGCAAAGTTGTGAGAGACATTTGTGTCAATATAAAACCATTATTAAAAAAATGGCATTGTAAATATCACATAGGTGCAAAGTTGGGTTTGGAAGACTTCGCATCTTAACGTATTACTAATTTAACGGAATAGATCCATATTTTTATCTCATTAAATATATAGGTTTAAATATCTTTTTTGTTCTTATTTTCATAGTATTTGTTGTAGATGGTCCTCATTTTGACAGAATGTTTAAAATGATCCTCATTTTTACCGAATGTTTAAAATAGTCCTCATTTTCGCAATTCGTGTTTTATTTGGTCCTTTTCTGTAACGCCGTTTAAATCATTAACGAAGTGGCACAGTTTGTATTAGGGTGTGTTACGTATACTGTATATATGGCTAATTAATGTTAATTTTTCAATTTAGGGAAAATTTTGCAATTAGGAAAATTTCTTCGTCTTTCTTTAGCTCGGATTTGCAGAGGAAACAACTAATACTTATCATTTCATCATTGGATTGCAGTTGCAGCTTAGGATTTACAAATTAGGATGAAATTGCAGAGGAACCATCTCAGCAGTTTAGGATGAAATTATAGACCATCTCAGCAGTTTAGGATGAAATTACAGATTAGGAAGAGACCATGATAGCAGCTACAAACGTCTTAGTTACTTTTTTGAATTTCTGATGTATAATTCATTATTGATGTACTGCATTCTGATTTTCCTTAAACTTCGTTCAATTTCACTTCTGTCAAACATTGATGTAGTGCATTTTGATGAGGATGAATTAATGTTATGAATTTAATTTCTTCCAGATTTAGATCAATTTAATTTTTCCCAAGCTTAGATCAATATCACTTACTGCAATGCTCAGATTAAGATGTCATTTTGAACATGTTGGGACTAATATCAATATAATCAAACTAATTCATTTCTTCATTTCTTTATTTAACAATAGTACAAAACAGATTGGACTTTAAAAGATTACACACAATAATAGTATGAATAATACAATAATACAATAACAACACAAGTGAACCCTATTACTAATTGTAGCCTCTTCTCAGCAACCTTCACTGACTTCTTCAAATCATTAATCTGCCTCATTTGTGTCATGATGATGACATCCTTTTCATTAACATCACCATTTGAAAAAGTTGCAGCCCACATTATTGGAACCACCACTCTGTAAATCAATAAATCAAAAATTAAAACCAATTTATTATTAATACAAAAATAAAAATAGTTTGTATCCAAAATTTTCTACCAATATTCTTTGGAGTTCTTGTCATCCTCAAAGCTGCCATCTCTCTACAACTACAAATCGGGGTTAATCCATTTCTCGTTGAACCACCAACAGTGGACGAAGTGATACAACACGGTTGCCTCCAACGATTACAACCAGAGGTAAAGGAAGAAGATTTGGACCGTAGCATACTTATATAATGGGATTGCAGGAAGAAGAAGATTGCAACAACACAAATTGGGAATGAAGGAACAAGATTGTCAAAACTCACCAACTGTCCAAACATTCCTTACCAAAATCCTAGCTCACTTATTTATCCCCAAATATCTAATTATCACACATATACAGTACACGTAACACACCCTAATACAAATCGTGCCACATGTACAATGCTCCGTTAATGATTTTAACAGCTTTACAGAAAAGGACCAAATAAAACATGAATTGCGAAAATGAGGATCATTTAAAATATTCGGTAAGAATGAGGACCATTTTAAACATTCTGTCAAAATGAGGAACATCCGCAATAAACACTACGAAAATGAGGACCAAAAAGGTATTTAAGGCATATATATATATATATATATATATATATATATATATATAATATATATATATATATATATATATATATATATTATATATACTTTACATATTAATATTTTGTATTATATTATTTAGAGACATGAAATATATTTTAGTTTAAATTATTAACATGTATAATATTTATAGAATAAGACGTATTTTTAATATATATATATATATATATATATATATATATATATATATATATATATATATATATATATATATATATATATATATATATCAAAAAACAAAAAGTAATAAAATTTAAAATAAACAGTTGGTTTGACTCATTCACTTGCTATATACATAATGAATCAACCAACTCTATTTTATTTTTTATGGATCGACACTAAATAAAATAGACTTAACTGACTTATTTTACAGCTTAAAATGTGATATCCTTCTTTCATGACTCCATAAAAACAGAAACGTTATTTCTCTTCCTTCTTACTTTCTCACCTTCACTGCTGTCCAAACTTTCTTCCAACCTCTCTTCCATAATTCTGCTATCTCATTGTGTGCCTGATTTCGTGCTCAGATTCTGGAAGGACCAGCTCAACAAGATTCCCAACCGCTTCCTCTCTTGGCCCCCATTCTCCTAGGTAGGTTCCATCTTCATCTCAGTCCATTTCCAACTAGAATTCACTAGTTAACATCTGTGTTTTAGTCCTGACTGCGTAATCTTCCTTCTCCATGTCGTGGTGGTGGATACCTCTAGGTTAAACTGAAACTTCTGCTCTCTCATAGTTTGCTTGGTTCCACCAAATTGAATTCTTGACAAAAAGGTAAGGGAAGCTAACTCTTTGACTCAATTTGATGTGAATTGTGTTGGTGAGTGATTAAATTGCATGATTGCTTGTTTAATTGGTGCTTGAGACTACTGGTGTGTGAAATTGAGTGGGGGATGTTTTTTAGCGAGCTTGCATGTGAAGAACAGGGAGGATTTCTTGGTAGTTTCACCTAGGCGAGTTGCTCTCGCCTGAGCGAAAATACCAGAAGATCACCTCTGTCACTACGCGAAATCTCGCCTAGGCGAGCTGGGGTCGCCTGAGCGAGATAACATCTCGTCTAGGCGAGCCAGTTTAGCCTGAGCGAGAGTTCGCCCAAGATTTGTAATTCGCCACTGTATGATGTCTCGCCCAGGCGAGATCAACTCGCCTAAGCGAGATAGACTCTCTAGCTTAGGCGAGACTCTCTAGCCTAAGCGAGATTCCCTGCAGAAGTTAGTTTTCTCACTGTTTGGCTTACATGAATGTTGTATTGATTGCTTTAAAATGATGATAGTTGTTCTTGTATGTGATCTTTATGTATGTTAGACTGTGTGATGAAGTTGAGTGCGAATTTGATGTAAATGGGAATGTGTTGGAGTTAGGATCTCAAGGGAAATCCTAAGGAATGTGGTTTTAGTGAATGTAAGGGCATGAGGACTCAGATTGGTGACATCCTGACGCTCCTAGTAACCATTAAGACTCAAGTAGAGTATGATGGATTACGTCCGGGGGAGTAGCAGGAGGTCTTGATCTATGATTTCGATCCATCATAGAGGTGATGGGATTTACCTTGAGAGTGGTTGGGTGAATACCCCTTGTGCCTAAAACTCTGTAGAGTTTAGGAACCATCTCAAGTGCAAGTCACCAAGAGCTCCAATGCCACTTACATAATCCGGATATCGAGTCTAGAATGATGTGTGGTGTTATGGTCAGGATTAATTTGATGATTTAATCGATTGTGTAATAAAAGTCTGTTTTCTGCCTTAGTATGAAAATTGCATGATTTGTTCTTTGTTCAAGTTAGCTTACCCTTCTAGTTTCTATTGTGTTGTGTGTGTCTTCTACTTTTGCTATGATCGTCCTTATTGAATGGCGTGAGCAGATAAAAGTGCAGACGAAGATACACCCTTCCTATACAAGCGTTGAATGAGTTTTCAAGACGTTTTCCAGTAGTGGTAGTTACATGTTCCTATAGTAGATGATTAGGGTGTTTTGTAACCCTTTGTTTAGTGTAGGCTATATGTATGGTTATTTTGAGGATGACTGTATTATATTATACCGGCCACGTCATCATCTGCTTCTAAATTATTGAAATTTAAATATTTTGTTTAATAGTATAAAACTATGAAAACGGGATGTTACATAAAAAACTTAAAACAAACTGTAATATTAAACTAATTTCTAATTGTATAAAAATAAATCATGTTTAAGTATTATAAAATAAAAACTGTAATAATAATAATAATAAATAAATAAATAAATAAATAAAAAGGTACTAAAGAAAGCTTTCTTAAATTAAAGAAATTGAAAATATTAATTTAAAATATGTGTAATTTAAAATTGCGCAATTATATTATCCAAAAGATTCAGCTGATTCATTAAAAATTGATAATTAAAATCATATAAACTGATTCATTAAAATTTGATAATTAAAATCATATAAGCGAAATACTTTAAAACTCAACCTGGTACGATTGCACAAGTATGACACCGAAGCAGCGATCCGAACTACGCACATTAAGTGTCAAAAGTATCTTGATATTATTAAAATTATTATCAAATATTTTAAAAAAATATTTTGTGTTTTTTATCTTATATATCTATTTGTCTGTTATATATTGTAAAACGTCGTTGAATTGGATCTAAATAATTTTTAATTATTTCAATTGACTTAGGGTTTCGCAGGAGATGTATGACACAAATTAAAACTTAAAAAATTAGAATCACAGAGTTACTACATCTAACAAATGAAATTAAACTTAAATTAAAAAAAAACATATTTTATCTGTAAAACTAGAGACATATTTAAGAAGATAATAAATATTTAGGTAAAGGAGGAAAGACAGGACGGCATAGGTAGGAATGGGCACCACAACAAATCTGTGTTCTTAATTTTATAATACTCAATCTCATCATCATGTGTATCATATGTGCCATGCCATGTGCCTCCTAACTTTCAACCTTAATAAATATAATTATTTATTACCCTACATTTGTTCCATTTCTTTTCTCAACACTATTTTAATTCAAAACATTCAAAGACAAATACTTAATTGCTTGTTAACTTGTTTTCTATTTAAAATCTAATATCCATTTTCTTTTTCACGACTAAGCAATTTGTATTTTATTTTCATGATGATAAGGATATTTATATCCACATATTTATATTTGTTTAACTATTATTTACAAAAAAAAACCCAATATTATAAAAATGTGATGTCAATGATGATATATATATTTTTTGTACTTTGGAATAGTAAAACAAATTATAACTGTATAAATAATATATATTCTTACATCAAATTTCAAAAATAAAATATTGCTAGTACGTATGTCAAATCAATATAAATACTTTTTGTGAACATTCATCCAGTTGCTATAATGCATGCACATACATATTTATTTACATCTCAGTGTCACAATGATCTTGTCCTGTCGGTGGCCCCAAAGATGCGAGATATTTTGAAGTTTATTTATGGATTAGAGCTCAAAACAATTAATATTTATTCACATAAAATTGTTTTATTATTTTCCAACTATTGATGCAGGGAAGGGAAGGACTCGTTCTTTATTTCAATCAAAATACGGATAATGTTACTAAAATTAAATTAATGACGGAAAATTATCATTTATTTATGCGAGATTATAGTTTTAAATTTCAACAAACCATACAAGGAATCCTGGTGTATTGCTAACTGTACACCGACAAAATAGTATTATCATCAATAGTGTATTTTAGAAATTTCATATATTTTAAAAATATATTTATTTCTATTGAAAAATTATAAGATAACTACTTTTTAATTCATGTGTTTAGTATTGGTGTTTTTAAGTTTCCCCGGTATTCTTGGTTTTATTTTCCTGAATTTCTTGAGGGATTGATGTTTTCTTTTAATCGAGAGACCGTTTTCTTGATCTATTGCGTTTTTAACTAAAATCTTACCTAACCTTTTAAACATATTATATATATATATATATATATATATATATATATATATATATATATATATATATAAGAATAAATTTTTTCATAAAATAATTAATATAATGTTTTAAAAATAGCATATAATTGTGTTAATATCAATGAATTATTCTTTACTTGAATAAAGCGAGGAAGTGGGAAGCATGATGAATTGAGGGTATGGTAGCCTTGGATACGGAGGTGAGATGCACGCGCCACATGATTGTTACATTTGTTAAGTAGCGCTTGGTCACATATGGACGAATGAACGTTGATGATGAGATATATGCAATAAACGACTTTTGCTTGCGCGTGGGACCCCTCTGCACCGCCAATCGTGCCTCCAACCCATCGTTTCCGTATCAAAGCGAACGCGGAATTTCGATTTTTTTAATAAACATATATGGACGTTTTCATTAAATAATAATAATAATAATTAGATTGGTAAAACTAATTCCATAACAAAACTATGGTAAATGAACATTTTTAGCGTTTTATTGTTGCACTTTTCAATAAAATCTTTAGATTTTAAGTACTAGTTTTTTTTTTCTAAAAGGGATAAATAGAGAAATAGGGAAAGACGTGGCATTTCAAAGTAATAAACCAGTCACATCAAATTTACTCTCCCTTTACAACGGAAAAAAAAAAAAAAACAAAGTAAGACACGCACATTTATTGAGTCATTTCTCTGCGAGAAGCTATAGAATTGATAGCACAGAGTAATTCCTTCTAATTTTCACTTTTCTTTTCTTTTTATTTTTTCTTTCCGCTTTTGCTTTTCTCTTCTTTTCTCTGCTGTTCGTTCATGTGAACGGGTTGGAATTTGGATAGAAAATAAAATTACTTTTATTGGCACCTCTCACTCCTCATGCAGCAAGGAAAACTATCATTTGGTTCTCCAGAAAATTTATAAAATCCTTTCAGATTTCTCTCTCTCCCTCAACTAATTCCTCTTAAGAAGACTCCAGATCTTTGTAGCCATTGCTCCCTGCAGCTTCTTATGATTGGTAACATATTTCCCTCGTTTAAATTTTCTTCCTTTCTTCTGTTTTGATATTGTTTTGGTTATTTCTCCTTCTGGGTGTTTTCAAAGTTTAGTTTTCTTAATCCATGGTGTGGTGCACCAAGTAAATTATTATCTTTAGTAAGGTTTCTTGGGTCGTCCTTGTTCATAACTCATTGACTGAATTCTTTTGTGTGTGCATCTTGCATCGCATTTACCTAAAGCTAGATCCCATACGATTCACCTGGTATATATATGTGGTATGTGGTTTTAGTTCATAAGTATGTTTCGTGCTTGGTTTTGTTTTGTTGTCTTTTAATGTTTGTATTATCGTTGGTAGTACACAAATGGACGATCACTCCTTGACCTTGTTGGTTGGCAAGAGAAACGTGCTTCCGATGGAACATAGATTCCATGCTGTATAAGATCTGAAGTTCCCTTCGCATCCCCTCAACTTTTATAATATGTTACAGACTAATAATTGCTTCATAATTTTGATTGAAATTAAATTGACACGATGCATATTTGGAGCTTAATTTCTTCGAAGCAATTTTCTTGCTTTTAATTTAAGATTTTTTTGTCCTGGGTCATACATTGTTAATCGTACGAGTTATTATTTTGTGTAATTCTGAATAAGAACTGGTGTTTCTTTGGTTCAGATGGCAAAACCACATCCAGGTGATGGTAGGACTAGAAGCTCCGTGCAGATCTTTATAGTAGTTGGTCTGTGCTGTTTCTTTTATATATTGGGTGCATGGCAGAGAAGTGGTTTTGGAAAGGGAGATAGCATTGCATTGGAGATTACTAAGAAAAGCTCAGACTGTAATATACGGCCTGATTTGAGTTTTGACTCTCACCATGGTGGAGAAGTCAGCAAAATTGATGAATCTGAGTCAAAACCAAAGGTGTTTGAACCTTGCGATGCTCAATTTATCGATTACACCCCTTGCCAAGATCAACGGCGTGCCATGACTTTTCCAAGAGAAAATATGAATTATCGTGAGAGGCATTGTCCCCCTGAGGAAGAAAAGTTGCACTGTTTGATCCCAGCACCTAAGGGATATGTGACTCCATTTCCATGGCCGAAAAGCCGTGATTATGTTCCATATGCAAATGCGCCGTACAAGAGTCTTACAGTTGAGAAGGCTATTCAGAACTGGATCCAGTATGAGGGAAATGTGTTCAGATTCCCAGGTGGTGGAACTCAATTTCCGCAGGGTGCAGACAAATATATTGATCAGCTTGCTTCTGTGATACCTATAAAGGACGGAACAGTTAGGACAGCACTAGACACTGGTTGTGGGGTATGTTTTTCCTTGCAAATTCCTCAGGGCTATATAATTTTTTTTTTTTCATTCTTGTACATGTTAATTTGATCAATAGCAAGAGTTCTTTGTTTTAGTTTTGTATCCTTAATGTAATGTTGTTTTGCTCAGGTTGCCAGTTGGGGCGCATATCTCTGGAGTAGGAATGTTATTGCCATGTCATTTGCACCAAGGGACTCTCATGAAGCACAAGTGCAGTTTGCTCTTGAAAGAGGTGTACCTGCTGTCATTGGTGTTCTTGGAACCATAAAATTGCCTTATCCATCTGCAGCTTTTGACATGGCACACTGCTCTCGCTGCTTGATTCCATGGGGAGCAAATGGTGAGATATTCACGTTTTTGTGTGTAATCTTTCTCTGTGAAGTACTTGTTGTAAATGAGAACGCACGGTGATTATTACCTATTATTGCTCTTAGATTTTGCGCCTCATATAAGTTAAAACAGCTATTTACTAATGCATATTGGGTCCTCTATTTGCAGGTGGAATGTATATGATGGAAGTTGACCGAGTTCTAAGACCTGGCGGTTATTGGGTGCTGTCAGGTCCTCCAATCAATTGGAAGGCTAACTACAAATCCTGGCAGAGGCCTAGAGAGGAGCTTGAAGAAGAACAGAGAAAGATTGAAGAGGTTGCTAAGCTCCTCTGCTGGGAGAAAAAGTCTGAACAATCTGAAATAGCTATTTGGCAAAAAACTGTAGATTCCGAATCATGTCGCAGCAGACAAGAAGATTCCGGAGTGAAATTCTGTGAGTCGGCAGATGCTAATGATGTCTGGTACGACCTTTAATTAGTATTGAACAATTTGAATATTTTGACATTCTTTTATTAGGATTCCTTATATTTCTTTCTACTAACCATAAACACAAGCATACATGAGCGCATAAAGGTGGGAGAAAAGTTGAGGAGAAAAAGGAAAACAAAACTGTCATGAAAAATTTATCTATTATAAGAAAATCAGTAATAATTACCACGTACATACAGTTATGCAGGAGCCCATGGAAACAAAATATGTAATTACTGTTTCTATGTCTTTGATGTTTGCGCATGTAGTTACGATAACAGCTTGATGATTCCAAGTTGTGATTATTTTTTATATATCATGAAATATTAACAAAACAATCCTTTCTTTTAATTTCTCCCAAGGGTATCTGTGAGTTTTACATATCCTAAAAGTTTGATAAACAGTTATGCTCATAATTAAGAGGTGTACTTACTTGGAATGGCTCTGTTTTGTGGCTACAGGTATAAGAAAATGGAGGTCTGCATTACTCCAACTCCTAAAGTTTCTGGTGATCTTAAGCCATTTCCAGAAAGGCTTTATGCCATCCCCCCTAGAATTGCTGGTGGCTCTGTGCCTGGAGTTTCGGTTGCGTCATACAATGATGACAACGAAAAGTGGAAAAAGCATGTAAATGCTTATAAGAAAATTAATCGACTCCTGGATTCTGGAAGGTATCGGAACATTATGGATATGAATGCTGGATTGGGTAGTTTTGCTGCAGCTATTCAATCAACCAAGTTATGGGTCATGAATGTCGTGCCTACTATAGCTGAGAAAAGTACACTGGGTGTTATATATGAACGAGGACTTACTGGCATCTATCATGATTGGTATGGTTTTCTAACTTCCTCATAATTTGTTCATGGCATGTCTAGATCGTATGATTTAAAGACTTAGTTACTATCCTAATGTTGTACCATTATTCAAATGAAGTTTATATTTTCTAGAAATATAATTAGACATAGACATGTCTTCTGCCAGCTATTATATCTTGTATGGAATTGTAAGGTGACTAGCTATACAATTTTACGGAATGAGCTTCTTGCTCACATGTTTTTACTTATTTATTTGTGCATTTATGTCCAGGTGTGAAGCATTCTCTACATACCCGAGGACATATGACCTCATTCATAGCCATGGTCTCTTTAGTCTCTACAAGGATAAGTAAGTATTCCTTCTGTTAAATGGCTATTCCATTTCTCTTCCTGATAACTTTAAATTTATTCAATACCAATTCATAGCCTGCTACGAAAATGATTTCTTGGCAATGAGCTTAAACAACTTTCCTCGAGAGTTGGAGTGCAATCTGAGTGGTCATGTTTTGTTGAATCTAATGTTTTGTTGAAAACTTTATATCACCTGTCCTTTAATATGTGTGTATTTTGGCTTTGACCGTTGTATGATAAACTGAAAGTGGTCATGATTAATTAGTTTCATTCTCCCATGACTTGTTGGTCTTTTTATGATTCTCCATGGGGAATCTGCTAGCGGTTTTACCGTTCCAGTCAGATTGCTGTAACATCTTTTTCAGTTACTTTGTTTATCTAAGTCTTGTTAGGCAGACAAGTTTTGTATAAGTAGATGTCTAAACAATCCTTCTGAATAACTTTTGGAGATTATAACATGTAAGTGTGGATTTAACTAACAACTATCACTAGTTCAACCACTTGGTTTAAGTTCATATGTTTCCGTTGATCAAATTGTGTTCATTCTTGTGCTGCAAATCATGTGTGATAACTAAATGCAGATGCAATGAAGAAGACATTCTTCTTGAGATGGACCGGATTTTACGCCCAGAAGGTGCGGTAATATTCCGCGATGAAGTTGATGTCTTAATTAAGGTAAAGAAATTAGTCGAAGGAATGAGATGGGATACCAAAATGGTGGACCATGAGGATGGTCCCCTTGTTCCTGAGAAGATACTAGTTGCTGTCAAGCAGTACTGGGTTGCTAATGTCACATCTGCACAATAATCACAGAAGACAAGTTGAAAGGCTTGGCCTTGTATAGCCACTACTACCTTTCAATATACTATTCTTGCAGAGTTCGTGAGGCTTTGCATGCATTTTGGCATAACTAATCATCTCCAGTGTGGCACCGGGATACTTGGCTTAACCATCACAACCGTGTCACTTAGCTCAAGGTTTCGCCATAGGCATTCTTTTTTTCTCATAATTTAATTTTCTTATTATACATTGTCACAATCATAAGTCAAGTGAAGATCAACTTTTCTCAATAGTTGTTTTATTTTATCTGAATTTGAAGTTGCAGCCTCTACGTTTTGTAACCAGTGTATGGTTCTTCCTTGCTAAAATCTTTGTATACGGTAGTTAATAATCAATCTGCCATCATATTAACAGAACCATTATTGCTTATACCTATAGTGTTACTTTTGTGAGAATTGCTTTTTTATTCTAAATTTTGACAAATTTACAAAGAAACCTTTGGTCCAGCAATAACTTTCGGTTCAGAATTTATTCAGTGGCATAATTTGTCGCTGTTTCTTTTTGTAAGGATGTGTTTTACAATGACAAAAAGTCAGAACTTTCTAACATATTCAGTGTATTTTGAATCATATCCATTTAGTACTGAAATAAAACCTGTATTCTGTAGCCCTTTTGAAAATAAGCATAATTTTGGCTTTAGGGAAGTGGAGAGGACTGTACATGGTGACTGGCATTTTTACTCCCACCTTTTCTTTACCATAATAACGACAGAAACGTTTTCACAGGTTGGAGAGGGTGACCAAGTAGTATATATCATTTTGACAAATCTTATTTTGAGAGCGACAAGCTCCACTAAGCATTGTTGGTGCCCCAATCTCTGTTGTTCTTGTCTGAGTAATGGCAGTGAAATGGACATAGTCAAAATACCACAAAAGTGCAAATTAGGTGGCAGTGAGAAATGTTGCTTCCATAGGAGTTAAAAGATAAAAGAATATAGAAGTTTATGCTAATTTTGCCAACTTAGTGGTGGGATCAGAGCCCTACTAGCATTAACCACAAGACAAGCTGAGGCTGTTCTAAAACATTCCAATACCCATCATCATGGTTCCAAAACTAATTATCTCTCTCAGAGAATGATACTTACCTAAGTGGACAGCATAACTCACATGTCAAATCTAGACATGGTACAGTGCTGTTACTGCAAGTGGGTCCTGCTTGGTTGCTAGTTTGTGCTACACAACACAATAGAACTAGCATGGAAGGTTGGTGTGAAATTAATTGCAACTAAAATCCTGAACGTGAGGTAAGCTATGCTGTTGGATGTGGACACAACAGATGAATCAGATAGACCAGGAAGGAGCCCAAGGGGTCTGGCCCAATAATTAAGGACACCGGTAGAATTATTTTTTCTAAGAGGAAATATACTTTTTTGGAACAGTTTTTTGAAGAGAATTTTAAGTAACATTTTTGTTCCAGAGAAGGGTGAGTAACATGATAATAAGGTCATATTGGAAGAAGGTCTTACAGCTATGCAGAAAAATTCTTGGAGTTTGAATCCTTGGATTATCACTTTGGACAAGGCTCTAGCTACAAACCCGAGTCTTACAGCTATGCAGAAGAAAATGTGACTAAAGACAAATAAAAAGGAACTTCTGAAATATATCCAGAAGATTTTTTCAATAATATAAGCTAAACAAAAGACATGTTTAATCCTAAATATCACAAAGTCTAATCCTAGAATGTCTTTATTGTACAAAACGAAAATGTCATTTAAGTGATGAATGATTAACCAGTTAGATAGCTTGATTAAAGGACAGATATAATTGGTCCAAATAGAATAATGTTATTTTTTCTTAGAAATTTTCTTTATTATTTAAATAGTTTTCGGATGCTGATGTAACAAAAATTCATACATTAAGTAATTGTGAAGAAATAAACTTTAAATCTAAATTAACTTACAAAACAGATTTGTAATATAAGGTTTGTACCCACTTATATATTGTCAACTTGTCTTATCTTCAATCATGGTAAGATCTCCAACACACCTCACTCGTTGAGGTATATATATCTCAAGCATGGAACTAAACATTAATGGGCGATTTAACAACAATCTAATAACAGATGGCACAATAGGTCTAACAAATAACAAATCTCGTTAGAATATGTTTTAATTCATGGTTCCGATATCATCTTAAGAAGTAAACTTTAAGATCAACCCTATACACCCAGCTTGTAAGGTTAGGTTTGCACCCACTTATGCACTATCAATTGTCAATTTGGTATCTCTAGTGATGTGGGTTCTCCAACAATAATAAACTTACAGTTACTTGGTCTTAAAGCGCAATTTATCTTCTGGTTTTGGATTTTAACAGTGTTGGTAAAATATTACCATTTGATTCATACAGCAGACTTCGTTTAATATAACAAGGCTTTGTTGTTGAAATGTCACATTTTCTCTCTTCTCTTCGCTCACTTTCTTTCTGGTATAGAACTTGTTGTGTAAGAATTTGAGATAAGATTAGAGATTTAAAGCATTACTTGTTCAATTTTAGCGTCACAGTACTTAAGGGACATTGGTTGTCTATGACAAAAGCACTATGACAGGGGTCCGCAGAAACTGTTTATTATCTATCCTTTGTTTGGTGTAAGCATAGAGTGTGGTGGATAATAGCATTGTGAAATCTTGTCAATATTATTTGTCTGGTTTGGATATATATATATGATTGATATGGTAGCCTAATTATTGTCACAGTTATGAAATATATGCATGCTTTGTTTCTACTGTCTATTTTGTGTGGACAACATATCTCTAATTCGAATGGACAAGTTTTTGCTGTTGGTTATTCTCCTAGGCCAAGGCATGAGGTTGTTTTTGTTTTGGTTTTGGTTTTGGTTTTTCACATCTATTTTCTTTTATGCTGGAGAGAGATGAATTCACATAAGTTAAAGTCTAATGTTTGATTCAGATGGAGTTCATTACTTCAATCTTATTATGTTTCAGCCATTAATAAAAGTGAAGCATTCTACAAATTTCATAATCTGACTTATTTATCTTTATCAAATCAGTTAAAGAACACAACTTCAGAAAACAAATTTCTTCAAGTTATCCTCTTTTTCCTTTTTTCTTTTCTTTGTTTCTTCCTTCTATTTCCTTTCCATAAACCAAGCAAATTGTTAGAGACAATCTTATTCAATACATGAACACTAAATATGGACATCTCTTTTAATAGAGTTTTTCATCTTAGTTCGTCAAGTGTGAAAATTTGACTTCTACAACATCTAAGTTTCATTGGTGATAACTCTAAATCTTTTATAACATTCTCATGTTTCACTTCTGTTGAAAATATTTAATATTTTATACGTTTTCAAGATACTAATTCATATACTTTTTTCATTCGAGTTTGAATAATATAGGAAAGTTTTCATCATTAACTAATAAAAACTACTATTAATCTAACCTTTAAAGTTATCGTTATAAAAACCAATAAACTTATCATAGTGATTGATTTGATCGAAAAACAGTTTTACAACTTCGTTGTGACCTATTTTCTCTTTTTGGTAATATTTTATTTATAAATTATAAATTATGACACAAAATAAAACTCAAGTAACATCATCCTCTTAATACTTGTACTTCCTTGGTACTTCCTAAGCTCTTTCATGTGGTAAGTATTAATTCTATAGTTCTTTTCATGATAAGTAATAAATGTATATTATATTTTGAAGATATGGTAGAAAGATTTGTAAGAACATAGAAACGGTGCTCCTTTCCATCACAAACAGAAGTCTAATCACATTAACTGCATTCTAGTACCAATAACCTCCTTGAATATAATTAAAACACAAAAATTGAGGTAGAGTGTTTTAACACTATTACCTAATTTTCAAATGACCAATTATATCTCAAGCATCTGTGAGAGTTTGTACTGCTATTATTGCAAAAGCCATATCAGTGTTTGTGACAAATAAATCTCAGAAGCTGGTTTGATTATTCAACATTGATTTAGTTAAAGGTGTATTTAACTAGAATAGACTATACAGTGGGTTAGATCCACTTGTGAAAAGGAAAAAAGGGCATTACTTTTAAAATGATGGGACTACATATATATTATAGAACCAAAGTGGATAAAAACATGTTTCTCTTCAGTAGTTATCACCCTATCACCTGGAAGGAGACAAATCATAGGATCTTCCAGTATAACAAACATACCATTGTTACACAGGCGGCTAAACTTTCTCCATATTTATGACAGAATCTGTGCTAATCCATGTTTATAGCAGAATGTTAATATAACTTGTTTTCCATCACAATTCTTTAACACAACTTCAGCTATGTTAAAACCATGATGAAGTGTCAATTAGGCCACTTGCACATGGCCCTACCTATTTGACATTTTTCATATTCCATTAGCCTACTTATAGAGATGCTCTTAAATGTGCCAACCAGTTATTCAGCGATTCATTTTAAATTCTCTCCTGCATCCATTTCCTGAACTAAGTTTTCTTTTCAACCTTGCTACCTTTCTTTATTCTCATGGCCTTTTAGCACTCAAAATTTGTCATAATATTAGTTCATTTATTCAAACTATTTTAGTATCCTTGTCTGTACCACTGTTGTTTTTCTCAATCTCCTTTTGTTCTTTTTGTGTCTTTTCTTCTATCAGCCTCTGTGCAAATAAGTTCTGTTGGGCCATTTTCTGTGAGTGCTTTCATACTTTTCACTATGGTTATCTCAGCAGCCACTTCCAATAGCAATATCCATCAGTTGCAAAGTTTCAACTCTCAGAACAACAACTACCACCTACGTGATGCCTCCTTCTCTTCATACTTGAACAGCAAAGAAGAGATCCTGGGTGAATCAGGCCATGGCTTTGCCAGCAACAGAAAGGAGCATCTTCACCATGGAGTAAAGAAGGAAGATGATGGAGAAATTGGAGTGTTTGGAGCTGAAAAGTACTTCAACGGAGAAGATATGGAAAGCCCCCCAAGAGTTGTTAACAATGATGCAAACAAGAACCAGCCCCAGAAAGATGAACAGACAGCTCTTGTAACTAGGAAGAACAAAGTTCAGTATGGAACTCCTAGTGTTCGGTCTGAGTCAAGTTTGAACAGCCAAAGTGCACTGTTGCAAAGTGGTGTGAGGAATTCCTCCAAGAACATGAAAAACAAACTGCGGAGGAAGAGTTTTCTGGCTAGTCTTGGTTGCAAATGCTATTGTTCTGACAGTAATTCTGTTGATATTAGTGACCATGCAGGTGAAATCAAAGATGCCAGTAATGGAAAAACAACTTCAAGAAATATCTTCAATGCTGACCCAGAGGCTAATCATTTAGTTAAAATGACTAAGCCTCATGCAGCAGAAATATTGATCAGCAAGGATGCATATTTCCAAAGGCCAGAGAAGTTGGCACAGGGATTGAGCAGAGAGAAGAGTTCATCACTCTCATCTGTGACTTCTAGCTCAGGAAATCAACTGGTGAAACTGCAACTTCAAGCAGAGAAGCCGAGGAATTCATTGGAAGTGTTTGGCTCTCCAATATTAGATAGCAGGAGCAAGTCCTTGAGCTTTGATAGAAGGTTGGCAAAAACATCATGGGAAGCTGCTCCTAAAATTGAAGAAACTGATGCTGGTGGAAACTACAATGATGCTGAGAGTGATGCAAGTTCAGACTTGTTTGAGATTGAAAGCCTCACAGGCAAATCCAACTCCCTCCTTGCTAGATCCACATCCAATATTGTTTCTAGCTGTGCCAGCCCCACAACTTGTTATGCACCGAGTGAGGCAAGCATAGAGTGGAGTGTAGCCACTGCCAGTGCCTTAGAGTACTCAGCCATGTCAGATTTCGATGATCAAAGGTCAATAGCAACAACAAGGAGTCCAATTAAAACATCCTTAGTTTCCTCAAATGCCAAACCAAAAGTCATCAAAGAGATGCAGAGGCGGCGTCCTAGCATTCTGTTGGGTTGCAAGAGCCAGAAAGCTGTAGGTGTTGCTGCAGATGCATTCACAGCATACGACAAACCTAGTTCCAATACCCAAATCCGTCGCAGGTCGGACACATACCCTCATGTGACAGAGTTCAAGGCAGAAACAAAGGAGGGAACTTTTGGTCCAAGACATAATAAGCAACATGCTTATGCCACACCCCCACTTCAGCGCTCACTCTCACCACACCCTTCACAACTCTTGTACATTTAGTTTCTGCTTGAATACATGTGTGTGTATTTGAAGTTTCATCAATGAGTAAATCCTAAGTTAGTTTGTATGCATCAATCATTTTAGTCTCTTAACTTTGCTAAATGTTACTTTAGTAGTTGGCTTTGAGAATGCTGTTCACTTGGTCCTTAACATCAATGAAATTAAATGAAGGATGTGAATGACATTTTCTGAAGTTAGGGACTAAAGTAAACGAAGGAGAAGACTAAAATGACTGACATATACAATACAAGAGACCAGAGTGAAGGTTTACTCTTAGTTCAATTATGTATCACGAGTCTTCAATTTGTATGATAGATGTGTTGTTCAACAGTAATCATTTTCTGTCAATAATGATACATGCGTGTCGTGTCTCCCTCTTGCTGATTTTCGTGTATTCTTCCTTTTTCTTTGTTATGTTTACTGTCATAAGTTTTTGCAGTTTCTGGTAGAATATATTGATAAAACTGGATGTCTTGTATTCATGAATTTGATCTCATATAAAGATGCATTTGATCCTTAGGACCATAGCTATTTAGAAAGATGACTTAGCATAGATTTCAGAATTTCCCTTTTCACCACACATGGTCTTCCTTATGGGACCACAGGTAAAAAGAAAAGGGAAAAAGAAATTTGAGATGTGTATTATATAACTGCATCCAACCAACAAAAGAGAGAAGAAAAACATTATTGTAAAGCTAATCGACCTTTAAATGCAATGAGGGGGTAATCATAGGCAATTATGTTGTTATCATTTCAACTTTTTGTTGTGCAATGGATGAAAAGTTCATGCCAACAGCACCTTTTAATAATGTGATAACAAGAGTTTATGCCCATAATACAGACAAAATGTGATACGAATCAGGAGCTTCTGATCAGACAAAGTTTCAGTGTCCAACAGATAATTTTGCAACCTCAATTTGAGAGAATGTCCTTAGAGCAATATTCAACTGGCAAAAGCGACACCTTAACAAGACCACCAAGGAATGAACCTGGCTGCTTTTAATTCTTAAACTACCTCATAAATTAAGTGGTCCATCTAGTTATTCATCTTTCTTCTGCCATGCCAATTATCTATACACATTAAAATCAGTTTAACTTGTCAGGAGGCCCCAGTAATTCAATGTTTACATTCTACTCAAATCAATGCTTGGTTCAATGAAATGAAATTTGATTCATGTCTCAAATCCATGTATATGTAGTATCTTATTAAGGTCAGCTCCTAGAAGAAAACTCCTTTTACTCTAGAATGCAACTAATGTGAAGCTTTTTCTTTCATCAATTGTTAAAGTTTCTCACAGAGGCACTCAAAGACAATTGCCATGCAGCCATGTGATACTGCTGTTAATAAGCCATTTATTATTGAAAAAGCCAAAAGAGAAGAAATGTATGAACTTTCATACAAACTTGAAATTCGTCCTTATCCGAAATTTGATACATTTTAGTCACTAAACTTTAAAAATGAAAATGGATATAATACTTTTATTCCAATTACGTTAAATTTGTTTTTACTTATCAAACACGTTTCATGACATTTGAGTTGTTTTCATTGTTTGACACGTTCCGTTTCAATATCGGTCTCAATATCGGTCGTAATTGAATTAACAAGACTATATTCATTCATTTTTAAAGTTTGAGGACCAAAATATATCGCAGAATTTCAATTTCGCATCAAAGTTCAATACTAAAAACATACCTTAACATATGTGTATATGCAAAATATAATGTCATCATGCGAACTTTTTTGGTAGAACAACCTTGTTTGTGGTGCAAATTAACTGATTAATACTTCACTCCAATCTATAAATGAGAGTATTTAGCAAGCAGTTGTCATTTTTAATGTCTGTGCATTATTTTTCATATATCAGTGACTAAGGATGATTGTTGTGACCATAGTGACTGTCATGGGCCACGAATGAGATGATGGCATTTAAGCTCTCTGATTGGACCCCTTAGCCTTCACGTGGAGCTAAAAAGAGCCTCTAAAGTTGAAAAATGTCACAAAAACATGTGTGCTGATGTCATATTCTAGTGTCTAATATCTTTATCATGGGTCAAGAGTGCAAGTAAAGTATACATATGAGTATATCTGTTCGTAGTTGGATGATGAATAGGACCTAACATGGCTGATTTATGATTCTAACCACACATTCTCTACGCATTTAAGGGTTTGAGTTTGTTGATTTAGATAGGGATGGCAAAACATATCTGATTCTTATATCAATAATGACAAAGATAGGATAAAAGTCATGTCCTGTCCAAACAAATCAGAATTCATAAGAGGACTTCAGAGGTTCAACAAATTCATGGTTCCGCTTTGTCTATGTTTCAAAGTTAAATGAATTATAAGTTACTTTCACTCCTTTATCAACTAGTTTGATCAAGCTTGTTTGTGACATGGATTTGTTTCACTAAATTTCTCTATGGAAACTTGTTTTAAACAATGGATTATTAGGATACGAATAGTCTCAATATTTTCATATTAATTAGAAGAAAATATTTTTAGAATCTCCTTATTTATTTGAGTATATATAATTCAATTTCTTTAATTTAAAGAGTTTGATTGTTACATTTAGAATCTCCTTATATTTCTTACGTTTCCTATACTATTTAATATGTATGTCAAATCAATTAATTATACATGTAAATGGTAATAATGTACTCATGGAGAGTATAATTTTAAAATTATATATTATAAAGGATGTTTTATATGTTTTACTTTGTACAAAACTTACAAAATATCGGAATTGTTTATTAATTTTTATCTCTTCTTATTGTTTATTTCAAGAACCTTACCACAAAGAAGATGAGTTTAATTGTTATAGAGTTTAATGGGTTATACTTTGTTGGAATCCAAGGACTAAAATAAAAAAATGGTCATCAAAGAGCAAGTTACAAATATGTTTCATCACAAAAAACTTAAACATTACCTGTTCATTCCCTTGCTTTCTTACCAAAAAGTTTGCTAAGTCTTTCAAACATACTATTGTCAAAGCATCATCACCATGCATCTTATTGCTTTTGATTTAATTTACTTTTATGTTTAAATGCCCAATATTTTAGAATCTGTTTATGGAGCAATATGGTTTGCTATTTCTATTCACGATTGTACCTGTATTATAGAAACAAATATTATGAAAAGTAAATGAGGTTTTTCAAATTTTTGTTAATTTTTTTACTTGTCCGAAATTAATTTGGAAATTAGAAGAATTAGGTATAATAATGATATTGCATATTTTAATCATGGATTCTTCAATTTTTTTGTCTCAATGATATTGTTCATGAAGCATGGAAATCTTCTCGAAGTAGCTAGAGTCTTTCTTTTCTACATGCTTTTGTTCCCAAAATCTACTTGGGAGAAATTGTGTTAAGTGCAACATACCTCATCAATAGGTTACTCATTCATATCTTAAATAGTCTTAATCATATTGAGTGTCTATTGTTTTTTATGCTCTCTTCTCCATTAGTTCAAGCTTAACTTGTCAAGTTTTTAGATGTGTTGTTCTAGTTCACTCTCATAATTCTAGTTCACAAGTAAATTAAATCCTAAACCCTTCAAATGCGTCTTTATTAGTTATCCTTCAAACAAAAGGGGCTACAAATGTTGTCATCCTTGGACCCATTATTTCCTTATCACCATTGATATCACCTTTCATCTTTCATGAAATTGAATCCTTGTTTATTAGCCCTCCACTTTAAGAGGAGTAGACACTTGGAGCATAATAGTTTTGTTCTTATCATTACTATATCTCTTTGTAGGATCATTACAAAAAAGTTTTTAAATAACAGTCAATTTTAGAGGCAAAAAATAATTAGTCATTGTAATGACTAATTGAGATACTAATTTATAAATTAAAAATTATTGGTCTTCAAAATAGTCACTATTATGAATAAAAAGTTATAATTAGTAACAAATTAGACTTTAAATTGGTTACTAACATTGGCTACCAAAGTTTTGGCTACCAAAGAAATTAGTGTCTAAATTGGTAGCTAAGTGACCAATTTAAAGTCTAATTAGTCACTAATTATAACTTTTTTAGTAGCTAAAACTTTGGTAGTTAATTTAAATGTATGACATACATTGACTATCAACATATCCCTTCACACTAAGGCATATACATCTACTAGAGATAAAACATATTCTCATTATATAAGTGGATGTAAATCTTACCTTATAAGCTAGTTTTATGAGATTGAGTTAGATTTAAAATCCACTTCTTCACATGATATCAGAGTCATGAGTATCCTAACAAGATTTGTAGTTTGTTTCGTATTTTGTTGCTAAAAAAGACATGATTTATATCTAATGGTATGAAATAATGTGTTGGTGAAGTAGGATTTGATATATGTTGGAATTTACATTGATATTGTATGTTTTATGTATATATTGGAGTTTGGGTGCATATATGTTTTAATGAAATGCACATAAATATGAGATGATTATGAGGTTTTGTGTTGTACATGATGTTAGATGTTATATATTGTGTGGATGCATAGAATGATGTCTTTACCTATTGTGGTCATGTGTGGGTAAATGGGAATGGTTCTCGGGCTTATTGTTGTTGTATATATAGATATACTTAGGATGGTATCACTTATTGTGGTCATAGTATTAAGTATGTGAACTCATTAAAAAAGAAGATATCTTGATTTCACTATAATCTAAATTACATATATTAAAATATCAAATGATAAGAAAGTAAAAGAGGTTCATGCATCGTGTTTAATAATTTAGGTTTAATAATTTAGGTGCAATGAACCACCTGATGTAAGGAAGTTAAGGTGGATTTCAATATCATTTTTGAAAAGTCAAATGTTACTTTATATGAGTAATTCAAAAGATGTCAACTCTAACAAATTATCTTGGATTTATTAGAGATACAATTAAATATTCATGTAGTTTACGGTTTACGGTGAACAAATGGCGTAATTTGTTATTATGGTATTATGGTTATTTGAATTAAGAACATAGATTAACCTGAATATATATATATATATATATATATATATATATATATATATATATATATATATATATATATATATATATATATCACTAGTGCAGAATCACGTTTTTAACTCGTCTTATAGGCTTCGGTTACTGCAGAACCGAAGACTATAAGGACGCGGTGGCATTTTTGAAATTTTTCGAACCTTTTTGCCTCGGGTATCTATCCAACCGAAGCCTATAAGAGATTTTATGCTTCGGTTATCACTCAACCGAGGCCTATAACTTGTCAGTGTTCCCCAAAATTTCGAAATTGCCACTGACAGCGGAGGCTTTGGCC